>Ga0129307_1000279_pt1 | contig 87942 bp, 98 predicted proteins | sample P1105metagenome_FD_94437 | JGI IMG/M metagenome (GOLD analysis project Ga0129307, IMG submission 94437) | Capybara group fecal microbial communities from Wisconsin, USA - P1105 metagenome | ecosystem: Host-associated > Mammals > Digestive system > Large intestine > Fecal | place: USA: Wisconsin...
AAGCAATCTGCTGCCTTATTGCTTTCAGTGGAAGATCCGCTCCCATAAGCACCATGGATTCCAGTCTCATCATCATCTCATGGGCTGAATTTGCATGCCCTGTAGAGAGACTTCCATCATGTCCTGTATTCATAGCCTGAAGCATATCTATTGCAGCGGCATCCCTTACCTCACCAACAATAATCCGGTCCGGTCTCATTCTTAGGCTGCACTTTATCAGGTCCCTGATCGTGATCATGTTTCGTCCTTCCACATTTGCATTTCTCGCTTCCAGTCGTACCAGATTCGAAATCCCCCTTATCTTCAGCTCTGCAGAATCTTCTATGGTTACTACCCTCTCGTCTTTTGGAATGTATTCTGACAGAGCATTAAGGAATGTAGTCTTTCCCGCACCAGTTCCTCCGGAAATAAAAATGTTATATCCACTTCTTACAAGGAGCCCCAGAAACTCAGCCGTTTTCTTATCTATAGCACCAAGCTCTATCAGCTTATCCATACCCATTATTTCTTTAGGAAACTTTCTGATGGTAACGGAAGAACCATCCACCGATATTCCCTTTAAGACTACATTTACTCTGGATCCATCCTTTAATATGAGATCAACGATAGGAGTTGTCTCATTTACCATCCTGTTAGCTTCACCAACAATCTGCTGAATTACACTCATAAGCCTGTCTCCATCTTCAAAATGTTTTTCAGACTTATAGATACTTCCTGAACGTTCGTAAAAAATATTGTCCGGTCCATTTATCATGATCTCGGTAATACTGTCATCCTCCAAGAGTTCGGAAAGCACATCTAATCTTCTTATGGAATTGAATATCTCGCGTTTCAAATCCACCTTTTCTCTAAGTGGAATATATGTATCAGTCATCTCCGAGATACATCTATCTATCAGCTGACTTATATCTTCATCCCTTATCTCTCCTGATAGATCGATACTATCCATTACACTTGTCTTTAGTTTTATTTTGAGATCTGTCTCCATTAATCTTCTCCACCTTCAAGTCTCCACAGCACACGTTCCATCTCAGCACTATTCTCATCCACATCCGGGACATTTACCTTCACAACCTTTGTCATAAGACTTCTGAGCCCCATATCCTTAAGCATCCTTTCAAAAACTAACACCTTTCTCTCCGATACATCATCATCAAGAATGGGCATGTATATCCTGTCAAATAGTGAAAAAATTCTTAGGTCGCTGAGCACTGAGCTTCCCAGATCGAATACTATAGTTGTAAATCTCCCCGTCTTGAGAAGACTGGCCTTCAGTCTTTCCATGTCGTCGATGGTTACATCACGCATGTCCATATAAATGCCTGACAAACATAAGGTATGGAAACCGTTCGTCAACTGAATCTCAGAAGACAAGACTTCCTCAAGTTCAGGTGAGTTTGCTTTCAATAAAAACAAAAGTTTATTTTCTAATCTGTCAGGATTCTCGCAAAAATCTTCGACAGAGACGTACAATCCTCCTCTCACCCCGTCATCACAAACAAGTGCCTTTGCAAGTCTCGTCTTTCCGCATCTTCCGATAGGCGAATAAACCGCATTTATACTATGTATCTCCCTTACATCTTTCTTTTCAGATATAAGGCTTCGAACCTCTTCACATATCTGTTCAACCCTTTTGAACTTATAAATATATGGAGTACTCGCTCTGTCGATCTGCCATCCTCCGGAAGCTCCTCTATAATCAGTTAACACACATGCCTTTACACCCTGAAAAAAGCTTCCATCCTCAGTCTCAGAAAACGAACCATTGTCACTTGTAAGTATTAAATCCAGATCCTGATCTTCCAGATAATCGCTAACCTCATTCATCCCCGTGAATTGAATCATCGTTATCCCCAAGTCTCTATGAATGTTCGCGTAATTCATAAGAGCATCAGCGTAATCCAGGTCTGAATCATAGAGTCCGACTCTATACGTTTTCATTTTTTACCTCCTTTCTCGAGGTGTGTGCTTAAGAGATTAGCATCAATAAAGAGGGGCAACCACCAGACAAATGCCCAGTTATGTTGCGCAACAAATTGTTGCTTTTTAAGCTACTTCAAAGAAAAGAAAGCCCTATTTTTAGCCGTTTGTAAAAGGAAAAAGTCTCGAAAAAACGCAAAAAATCATGACCATTTCTGACTGAACACGACCATTTTTGACCGGTTTGCTTAAAAAAACAAAGTTTTAAGAAGCCATTTCATTTCAAAATGGCATATTAGACAATGCTCTTTGTTAAAAAAGACGAAACAAAAGTGAGCACGTGATGAGGTGTAAACTACTTTACGTTAACGAAAAGGCAAAAAAAGAAGACAGTTCTTTTTCAAGAACTGTCTTCTGAATTATTTACTTGATCTGAAGGATTAGTTTTCTTCTTTTTTCTCTTCTTCCTTCTTGTCATCCTTCTTATCGTCATCGCCATCGATGTACTTATTCAGTGTATCAACAACAGTATTAAGGTTGTATGGCTTTGCGATGTAGTCGTCAAGCTGGTTCTGCATGATACGCTCTTTATCACCGAACATTGCTCTAGCTGTAACAGCGATGATTGGAAGTCTTGGCTTTCTGTTCTCTAACTCGATCTTACGAATCTCCTGAGTAGCAGCGATACCGTCCATAACTGGCATCTGTACATCGAAGAGAGCTGCATCGTAGGTCTTTTCCTTGTAGAGCTCTACTGCCTTTTCTCCATTTTCTGCTATATCGTATGAGAAGCCTGCCATACCAAGGAGCTTTCCGATAACCTGCTGGTTAACTGGCTCATCCTCTGCAACAAGGATGCGGGCATTCTTTCCGTTAGCGTTGTTGATTGAGTAGATTGCTGGTTCTTCCTTTGTTACCTCTTCAACCTCAGCATCAGCTGGCTTAACAACCTTTACAGGAATCTCAGCAATGAATGTTGAACCGATTCCTTCTTTACTCTGTACTGAGATAGTACCATTCATCAACTCTGTAATCTGCTTAGAGATAACAAGTCCAAGTCCTGAACCACCGTACTTTCTTGTATCTGAACCATCAACCTGTGAAAATCTCACGAAGAGCTTACTCATATCTGAATCCGAGATACCGATACCTGTATCGGCAACTGCGATTCTAAGTCTTATTGTATCAGCTGAATCATCAAGGGCTGCGATCTTAACTCTTACGCCACCATCTGAAGTGAACTTGATAGCATTTGAAAGCATACAGTTAAGTACCTGCTGGATACGCTGTCCATCTGCACGAACCAGCTTAGGCATGTTGTTACCGAAGGAAAGATCAAGTGAGATGTTCTTTCCATCTGCTGATGGAACATGTGCTGCAACTGTTTCTTCGATAGCACTCTTGATGTCACAGATTTCTTCTTTGATCTTGTACTTACCAGCTTCAAGCTTACTGATATCAAGGATATCGTTGATAAGACGAAGCAGGTTGTCTGCACAATTCTTAGCTGTAATAAGGTTGTCTCTATAATCAGCCTGAAGATCATCAGCCATAAGTGTAAGCTGGATCATACCGAGGATTCCGTTGATAGGTGTACGGATCTCGTGGCTCATGTTTGCAAGGAACTCTGCCTGTGTCTTGTAAGCAGCATTTGCATCTGTGATAGCCTTAGACAGCTTAGCCTCTGTCTCCTTCTGCTCTGTTACATCAATAACTACCATATTGATGTAGTCAGCCTCAGACTTGTACATAACTGTGTTGAAGACTTTTCCAAGCTTCTCCATAGTTATCTCAACGTCCATAAGGTCGCCTTCCTTTGTACCGGAAGTGTTATAAGCTTTGAACCAGGCATTGATATCCTGAAGAACTTCTATATGACTGTCGCCAAGAACCTTTCCGACGAACTCTTCTCTATCAAGACTGAAGTATGAACCAAATGTATGGTTTGCATCTTCTAGCTGATAGCCGATTACATCACCAGCAGGATCACTTATGATCTTTGCCTGAGCAAATCCGATAGGAAGATTCTTAAAGAGCTTTCTATACTTATCGCTCTGGGTTTTCTCCACTGCCTGCTCAGATCCAGTACATAGAACGAAGAATACTATCGCTGCCTGAAGTACTACCGCAATGATAGCAATCACAAGCATGTTACCCGACGAAAGAAAGACTCCTGCAACACCTACTACTGCTACGAGAAATGCAGTGATAAGTGCAAGCTTTTTTGGCTCCATTTTTCTTAGTTTTTCCATGTAGACACCTCATTATTCTTTTATGTAACAAGACTTATATACCACTTCACTAATAACCTAACCCCTGCTTGTCACACCTTATTTGATTATACTTTTTTTTGTTCTTTTTTTCAATGATATATATATGCATAAAGCGATAAATCCGAGCCAGCCAAGGATGCTAAGAACAAGTCCTGGTCGGAAGCCTTCTGGCACATATTTCATTTCCACTGTATGCTGTCCTGCTCCTGCTTTTATGCCTAAAAATGAGTCTGCGATCTTTACAGGTTCGACCCTTTGTCCATCAAGATATACAGTCCATCCTTCATCATAAGGAACAGACATGTAGATCAGCTGATTATCATCAAGAGTGATGTGTCCTTTCAAATATCCATCTCTTAATTCTTCTACTACCATCTGTCTTGTTATAAGATTCGCCCTAAAGGTTGTAAGCTCATTCTTATTCAGTAGCGATGTGTAGAAGCTAATAGTTCCATCGTTAGCATGACTGCTTCCAAAGGAGAGTTTCAGATGAACAACATCTCCCTCATTCAGTTCGCCAAGATCAAACATCTGAGTCTGGTATCTGTCAGAAGCCCTCTCTTCGCCATTAACCGAGTAGGTGATCTCATTTATATAGTTCGCTCTGATATTTACAAAGTATCTTCCTTCTTCATGTACTTCGAAGCTTGCATTTACTGCCATATCAGATTCATTTGCGTTACTAAATCCTATAATGGTTGGATTCTCTGAATCAAAGTTTACATCGCACTTATCCCCAGAAACTCCTATTACAGGATAGATGGTCTGGAAGATGTCACTTCTCTCATTTGTTGCACACTGTGCAAAATTGTTCAGCACAGCTGCGCAGTTATAGTTTTCATATGCCCACAGGGTTTCCACATCCGAGTTAACAGCAAATGCGATCGGCATGGCGGTAGTGTTTTCATAAACCACCATATCATCTGTGGTAAGTACAGGTACAAGATCATCTGACTCTGGGAAGTAGTCGTTGTTTCTCACATAGATATATCTGACACCGAAGATATCGTTAGTCACCGGAGTCGCACCCATGTAGATGAACTCATTGGCTCCTGTATAGAAGCCCATGTAAGACATCACCTGAACCATGTCACCTCTGACTGTTGAACAGAAGGTACCGATACTCTTCATGTTGTTATATGTGTTCTCGTCCAGAAGGATCGGATTAACCACTTCCTCACGATAGAAGGTAAGACCCTTGGCGTCCGCCTGTTCCTTGATCTTCGCCGTAGCCTCTTCCATCTCCTCTGTGTACTGAAGATAGTATTCACCACTGGCAGGAGTTCTAGACGTAAGACCAACAGCCGCATTAGTGATCAGCTCCAGTAGCAGAAGAAGTCCAAGGAAGATTGTATTGATCTTAATCGGTATGAAGTTTGTTCTTCTTAGAACAAGCAGAACTCCGTACATAACCATCAGGAACACTGATGCCGCCATATAATAATTAACTGATTTAATCTCATCAAAACCAACTGTAAAGTAGCAGGTAAAAAGAAATGCTATCGAAACAATAGCTCCTATAATAATTGACACCATATGTGTCTTTCTAAGCTTAACTGTCATGTCGTAGCAGATAAGCAAAAGCGTAAAGATATATAGGAATGAGAAGCGGTTTGGTATTCCATACTGATTGTGGAATCCATGCCAGATAAAGTTCAGAAGCTCCTGATTCATGCTGACAAGGAAGATAGTAAGAAGAACTATTCGTCCTATCTTCTCCCATTTATTGATCTTGTTAGAGAAAACATAAATGAACAGCATTACTATGGTAAGGGTTCCGCAATACAGATTTGCAGGACCATCAAATGTGTTCATATTTATTGGCTTTGTTAAGAAGAACTGGTTCTTTATAAGTTCAAAGAAATTCTGATACCAGTTCCACTGTGGGAATCCCGCTCCAGCAGAAGCAGTCTTCATAATTCCAAGGTAGGAAACCAGGAGAGACAGTCCCGACATTGCTGCTGCAAGTAGCGATGCCCCAGCAAATCTAAGACCATCAAAGAAGAATTTCTTCGGATTGCTATGGCCATTTGTAAGGAACCAAAGAACCAGGAATATACATATGATAAATGAGATGTAGTAGTTGCAATAAAGACTATAGAACAGCGCCAGGATATAAATCCTTGGATCCTGTTTTTTGATCAATCTTTCGTAACCAAGTATGATCAGTGGCAGTACCATTATGGAATCCAGCCACATAAGATTCCAGAGATAGCCACACATGTAATTATTCAGACCATAGGCTATACCCAGCGCTACTATCATCATATTGTTTGTAGCTTTCCCTCTTCTTCTAGAAAGGAAGAAGCTAAAACAGCCTGATGATATAGCCATCTTGAGTGATATAAGGCATGACATTACTGTCATGATATGTCTTCGGGATACAAGGGCTACTATCAGATTAAGTGGGGATGCCATATAGTAAAGAAGGAGAGACTGAAAATTCTGTCCCATTCCAACATCCCAGGTATAGAAAAGATTGCCCCCTGTCTTCAGTTTTTCCTGATAATCACTAAAAAATGGCACATACTGATGAATACTATCTACAAGAGTAAATCCGTATGTACCAAATGGGGCAACTTTTAGAATCTTCATGATTACTATCATAAATACAGCCGTAACGGTCGTGGATATGATCCACGACCAGTTACGACTCCAGAATCTGCTAAATACGTTGCCGTCTTTTTCACGGTCTTCTGACTTTTCTGTTTTTTCTACTACTGTTTCGCTGTCCATCTTGTTATTTCCATGTTGCATTTATTATAAGGATCCTATCTACTGCTCTGCTGCAAGAAGATAGATAAGTGGTGAGTTCCAATATATAGCCACCTCATTAGTTGAGTAGCTCTGTACGTTATCCACATAGCTGGTAGCTGGGCTCTCCTCAGTGAGCACTGCTATAGCATATGGATCCTCAAGATTCTTATTAGGTCCACCAACAAGCATTCCGCTGACTGCCTGTCCGGCAACCTGTGATGGTCTATGATGAGGATTCTCAGGAGAGAATGTTCCGTAACCAGTTACGAAGCAATATCCCATGGCATTAGTACCAAGAAGATAATCCAGCTGATGCTTTGCCAACTCACCGTAGGTTGCATCTCCTGTTACCTTCTGAGCCATATAGAGAATCTCGCCCTGGTTAGCAACATTCATGTTACTTCCCCAGAAGAAGTTGCTTCCAAAACCAAGGAAGTAACCTGTCTTCTTTGACTGAGCAACTAATTCGTCAGCAAATGTCACGATCTGCTCTTTACCTTTCGAAGCAAGCTCTGCATCATCTGAAAGTGCCAGGTCGTAATTTGCATATAGACCTACGTCTGCCCAACCAAGATTTTCATTTATATCATTTGCATCTGTCTTTGTTATGAAGTCTTTTGTATCTTCGTAACCAGCGAGATAAAGTTCAACTGCTGCCCAGTATCTCTCATCCAGAGTCTTGTCATCTGAATATTCTCCAGTAACGATCTCCTTAGGGTTCTTGAAGCCCTTAAAGGATTCAAGGCCGGATATATAATCCCACGCCTTTGCAGCTGCAGCAAGTGCCTCGGCACTGAAATCTGCATCTATGTCTTTATACATTACGCTTGCTTTTGCAAGACATGCAGCAAAATCTGCTGTTGCTGTTACAGAGATAGGAGCAAGGATAAGCTCGTCTGTCTCCTCCTCTGGAGCTACTGTCTCAGGGAATACTGCACAGGTTACCTTGTGATAAACACCACCTGTTTCAGGGTCCTGCATCTTCAGCATCCAGTCAAGACCCACACGTGCTTCGTCAAGTAGATCAGGGATGCCATTTCCACTTTCTGGAATACCCAGATTATCGTCCTCTACTCCGAAGTCCTGATAGCTGTTCAGCAGGTCTGCTATTGTCTTGGCTGTTGATACAGTGTATCTTCCATAGTCACCAGCATCATGCCAGCCACCGCTTACATCCACCTTCTTGCCACTTTCATCGCCATATATAACAGCTTCGCTTGTGTGACACTCAGGATGATCAAAGACTCCATTATTCTCAAGAGCTATACCGCATCTCTGTCTGTAAAGCATGAGCACGGTGTCTCGGTAAATATCTGTATATGGATTGTCATAGATTCCAAATGTATAGCTGGCGCCTTCTTCAGTATAGACATAGTACTCGCCTTCCTCAGTGAGGGCTGAGAAGTCAGCCTGTCTTGTCTCTATATCTGCGCCATAATCATGAATCGGATCCCCCAGCTTACCTGCATAAACAGTCTCATTTGTTGATGCATCGCAAACTATGAACTCCTCATCACCAGTAGTATCTGTCTTTACAACTGCAAACTTCTTATCGTCTGGCTTATAACCCATCTGATTAGCAGCTACATTCACATAGGTTGGAAGAGCTGATACCTCAATTGCGTTAGAAGCATCCTTAACCTGAAGTTTGATATTATCGATCGTTATCTTATGCTCTCCAGGATCTGATGACATATCCTCCATCTTACCCATGTTGAAAACAATACGTGGTGCAGGATCAGATTCCTCAGTCATCTCAAAATCCACGGAGAAGTTTGTAACATCAGGGCCAACATCTATCTTTTCACCCTGATATGCATGGTAATCGCCGCCATTTATCTGGAGACGATACTCCACCTTACGTTCAATATCACAGGAGATATCGAAGCTATATGTATAAACGCAGTGCTCGCTAAGCCCAAATCCATCCCAGTAGATCTGGTTTGCGTAGTCAAGTCCACCACAGTTCTTTATTGTCGCTACAAGCTGGCCATCCTCATTTTTCAGGTCAAATGTACCGCCATTTGTATAGGACATGAAGCCATCAACATCGTTATCATCGAAGTTAATATCAACCAGCACATCTCCATCCTTTAACTGAGCAGAGTCATTTCCGCCCTCTGAATTAAAGGCATCCTCCTTAGTTGCTGGTCCGGTTCCTTTAAGTGAACTAGATGCCACCTCTACTGCATCAGTACCAGAACTATCTGTGCTGGTGCTGTCTCCAGCCTCAGTTGTACTCTGAGTATTGTCATACCCATCACCATCAAGTGGATGTTCATCTGGCGCAGCGCCTCCACAGGCAGCCATAGATGCACACATCATCATTGCCACAACTGATGCAACGTATTTTTTAAACCTCTTCATACTACACTCCTATTTGCTGTAATTAACAACCTCCTGGAAGTCCATGTCACCACCAAAGATGGAAAGTGCACTTCCAACTGTGACATCAACCTTGCCCTGACCTAACTCACGGATCAGATCCATATCCTCGAAGCTTGATACACCACCTGCATAGGTGATAGGCGCAGTGCCCTTCCACTCTCCAAGCATCTTAAGAAGATCCTTGTCGACGCCACATTTCTTTCCTTCAACATCAACCGCATGAATCAGGTATTCATCGCAGAACTTGCTGAGCAGATCAAGTGTTTTATGATTAAGATGGGTATCCGTAAATTTCTGCCATCTGTCAGTTACTATGTAATATGAATAGGTTCCTGCTGAATTAAGCCTTCTTCTGCAGGAAAGATCAAGAACCAGATGTTCCTTGCCTATTTCTTCCACAAGACCTTCAAGTCTCTTGTAATCAATAAGCCCGTCACGGAATACATACGAAGTCACTATAACATGAGAAGCCCCAAGCTTAAGATACTCCTGAGCGTTTTCGATGGTTACTCCGCCGCCGATCATGAATCCGCCTGGAAATTCCTTCATCGCTTCTGAAGCCGCACGTATATCCTCCATATATTCCTTTGTTCCCGCCTTATTTAGCAGGATGATATGTCCTCCAGGAACATTACAGGTTTTATAGAGCCTTCCAAAATAATCTGCTCCATACTCAGACACGAAGTTAGTTTCTGCCCCCTGCTCATCAGAAAGCGTTCCACCAACTATCTGTTTTACCTTTCCATCATGAATATCAATACAAGGTCTAAATCTCATACCGTTCTCCTTCAACCTATTCTTAATCCCCTAAATACCAAAACGTCAGGCTCTATAATTATAACAGCGTTTAACTATTATTACCAAGACTTTTATGTTATAATGGTCAATGTTTTTATACACTTATACGCTTATCAAATGACTTGGAGAACAATATGAATTACGACATCACCCCTGTCAACAAAAACGCTACCGAGAAGGCAAAAAATCTTCTTGGTTACCTTGTTGATGCAGCCGGAAAGAACATCCTGACTGGTCAGCATACTCAGACCAACCCTATGGAAGAGTATCAGCTTATCCATGAACTGACTGGTCACTATCCAAAAGTTGTAGGATTCGAAATGCTGTCCTACAGTCCAAATATCAATTATGACGATGCCAGCGAGGAGTGTCTCACTGAAGTTTACGAGAACAGAGATACTCTTAAGACTGCTCTAAAGATAGCAGAAACAACTGACTCAATTCTTTGCTTCTGCTTCCATTGGTTCTCTCCTTTAGGGGGACGTGACAAAGCATTTTATATGAAGAATACAGACTTCGATGCAAGACGTGTTCTGATCGAAGGAACACCTGAACGCGAAGCCTTCTATTCAGATCTCGAAAAAATCGCCGAAGAGCTTTCCATTTTTAAAGAAAAAGACATACCTATCCTTTGGAGACCTTTCCATGAGGCCGAAGGCAAATGGTTTTGGTGGGGCGCCCAGGGTGGCGAAGTGACTAAAGAAATGTACATCATGATGTACGACCTCTTTGTAAACAAATATCACCTGGACAATCTTCTCTGGGTTTGGAGTGCTCCGACCAAAGAATCATATCCAGGCGACGACTATGTAGATGTTATAGGATGGGATATCTATCTTCCAGAAAAAGACTATACAGATTATAAATCCCATTATGAAGAATTAATTGCAAATACTACATCCAGGAAAGTTCCTGCTATTACCGAGGTGGGATACATGCCGGATATCGCAAAGATAGCTGAAAGCCACATCCCATGGGCTTACTTTATGACATGGTCTAAGGAGTTCTGTCTATCAGAACAGTACAATACCTTCGAAGACGTAAAGAAAGCCTACTCGAATCCTTATTCGATCAAACTATAAGATAGGGATTCTTTACCTCTTTCACACATTCATTCTCCAGAGACTCCTTCGCCATATCTATTGTGGCATCGAGTGCCCTGGAGAATTTTCCTCTATAATACTTCTCAGCCTTTTCAGTATAGGTTTCTAGGAATTTTCTCGCTTGTTTCGACCGTTTTTCTCCAGGTATACCCCAGCACACTGCATCCCAGAGATTACATATTTTATCCGCATTCTTTACTGCACTGGCCATAGGATTCTTCAGTATGTTTGAAACATACTTTTCTTCATTTGCACCAACCGGTCTTGTCAGCAGCTTAACTGCTTCTAAAATATCCTCACCAAATATTGCTATCTCACTTTCATCCGTATCAGTATCTTCCAACACATCATGAAGAATAGCTACCGTCTGATAACGAAGGTCGTATCCCTCATCCTTCACGAAACGCATTACAGCCAGAGGATGATATATATACGGAGTTACATTATCCTTCCTCAACTGTGACATATGTGCGACCGAAGCAAGGGCCAAAGCTCCAGCAAATATCTCGTTATTATCCATGTGGTTTCTCCATTTATTTCTATAATTTTGAAATATCATTTTGCTTTATCTCTACTATATTATTATAACACTCTTTTTTTTCTTGCACCATGCACCTTGTTTCTGTTACAATGGCTCCTAGCTATGGGCTTTTTCTGCCTATTTTTGTGAAGGGAAGTTTAGAGGGATATGAAAGAAATATATTCTGCTTTGCGAAAGTCTGCTGCCAAAATATATATTGGAGGCGGTATCTTATTTTTAGTACTCGGTGTCGTAATTTTATTCGGCATCTGTCAGAATCTTTTTAAGTACATTTTTTTCAGTGCTCCAGATCTTTTCGAAACTCCAAGCAGTCAGTATGCAGCTGATCAGTGGTACACCTGTGATAACAACATTCTGTATGATTACTACTGTTCAGATAGCAAAGGCCGCTACTATGTTACATCCACCAACGACGGCGAATACATGGGCTTCTATGTATATGACAAAAAGACTGATATTGCCGACCAGATATCCGATGGCACCTATGATTATTTAGACGGAATCGAGGAATCTCTTCCACCTATCTATCTCTCAGGTAAAGGTTATCTTCAGGAAATGGATGCGACAGAGAAAAGATATTTCGAAGATTTCTTTGAAGCTGGTGGAAACGATTTAAGTGAGTATAGATTCACCTACTATAACTTTAAGATGGTTACTCCAATAGACCTTATATTAGATGATAACGGAGATAATAATCTCTTCTATGTAATCATTGCGGTTATTATGGCTCTTTGTGGTCTTACCATGATCATATACTTCCTTTGTGGCGGATATAAAAATCCTATCAAAAAATCCATGAAAAAATATGGAATACTTGAGGATGTACTGGTACAGGATATGATGGGCGCAACTCGTATTGAAAATGCTCTCATTGGAAATAAACATGTATTATTTTTTGCCTTCCCAGGAACAATAGTCATGCCTTATGATTCACTGGTGTGGGCATACGTAATGATCACTACTACAAAACATACAACCTACGGTATACCATCTGGAACAACAAAGTCATATCAATTCATTATGTGGGACCGTAGTCACAAGAAGAATCTTATTAATATCAAAAATGATACTGTAGGTCACCAAATTCTCGATGAGATGTACAGAAGAGCACCTTATTTCTTTACAGGATTTAATAACGATCTTGCAAATGCAACAGATCACGGAAAGTTTAACTCCATGATTGCTGCTGTAGACGAAAGAAGAAATGCTTATATGAACCATCAGGTTCCTATGTATCAGGAAAGTAATATTAACGACGTACTTTATTAAATTCTTTCAATATAATAGTTTTTAGGAGGATGCGAAAGATGAAAAGTATTTTTAACTCAGGTTTTACAAGAGTCATTCTTATTCTACTTGTAGTCGGCGTACTTTGTACTGCATTTGGCGCTATTGAATATTCTGATTCTAAGAAAACCCCACTCGACATTAATGCAATGTCAGACGATCAGGTTCAGAAGGGCGCTATCGTAGAAGGTGATATCTACTACAACTTTGGTGTTTTTGAAACTGTTGAGAACAAGAGAAATGGTCATACAGAGAGTACATATTACAGATATGTAATTCCTGTAGCACAGGAGTCTTACATGGGTATTCAGGTAACTGATCAGAGCATGGTCTCACAGATGGATACTCAGACAGATGAAACCTATGATATGATGGACGGAAAGATTGAAGATACTACAACAACAGTTCATATCAAGGGTAAGATCGTTGCTATGGATAAAGAAGATTCTGGTTACTTCAAGGACTTCATGAGTAGCGGTGGTTTCACAGATGACGAGATTGAGCAGTATGGTAAACTGTACTACATCCAGATCAGAGACTTTGACCAGGCTGGAACAATGTTCATCATTGGTATTGTTGCTCTTGTTATTGCTGGTGTTCTTATATTTGTAACCATTAAGAAGGGACAGAGAACAGCTCCTCCAGCTCCTCAGAACTTTAATCAGAGCTATGATCAGCCACTTCAGGATCCTATGGCACAGCAGCCTCAGACTCCACAGAATCCAGAAGACTTCAATCAGTATTTTGCACAGCAGCCTCAGCAGCCTGGCTTCGCACAGCCACAGGATTTTGAGCAGCAGCCACCACAGGGACCAACTAACTTCTAGTTAAAACTGTTGAGTCAAAAACAAATAATAAAAATAACTCCTTCGGAATTATCTTTCCGAAGGAGTTTTCATTTTAATGATCACATAATTAGCAAATGTCTGCTGTCATGTTTGCTCTATTAAGTATATCTCTGAAGTGCTCAATCTGTGGACGGACACGATGTGTTGAATAAATTGGGAAATATTCCTGAAGCTCTTCTGGTGTACCATCATGGATAGTAACCGTGTTAGCTCCTGCCATAAGTCCCAGATACTGACCATCTTCAATCATCTTCTCAAGCGAACTTGTAGTTGGCATGAGTCTTGATGGATTCATAATTCTCATTATTGCCATCATGTTCAGTGTGAGATTTGCATCTCCTGCTGGCTCATTAGCAAAATCAGAATTCTCCGCTGGTATAAAGATTGTTGTACTGTTCATTCCCAGTGGAAGATCATGTACAAGCTTAATATCAGAAACAAGATCATCTAATGTCTGTCCTGGAAGGCCTACAATATTACCTGATCCAACTCTGTATCCGATATCTGCAAGATCCTGAATACATTTCAGTCGATTCTCAAGATTGTCGTTTGGCTTACATTTGTTAAAGAGTTCTTCATTTGAAGCCTCAAACTTGATTACATAGTCTGATGCACCTGCATCATATAATCTCTGATACTGCTCTCTTGTAAGATCACCCATACAGAGAATGATACGAAGATCACTATACTTCCCTTTAATTACCTTAACGGCAGTTTCAACCTCACGGATAAACTTCTCACTTGGATTCTCACCTGACTGAAGAAGCACTACTCTACGACCATCCTTATAAAGATAGTCCATAAGCATCTCCATCTGGTTTGCATCCAGAGAATAGTTAAATCTCTGATCCTTGCCACCAATCGAACAGTAACGACATCTCTGTCTGCATATGTTACTGATCTCGATTACACTTCTGGCTTGCGCCTTATTATCTGGATAAAACTCCAGTCTCTTTTCGCGGGCAGCCGCAAAAAGCTCCTGCTCTTCTCCTCCTTTAAGAAGAAGTGCATCCTTTAGCACCTGGTCGGAGTAATCCCCTGACTTTAGTGCCTCCACTATTACGTTTGACATAGCCTTAATCTCCCCTTTTAAAGATATGATTTCAAAGTGTATCAAAGGTAATACAAATTGTCAAACACTTTTGACACTCCGTCAAGTCATTTTCTTTTGACAAGGTGTCAACTTTTGACGGTAACTTTTTTTAAGTACTTTGCTTGTCAAAAAGTCTAGGCTGGTGCTATAATTCATAGGCTATGAAAGAGAAGAAGAAAAATTCGAGAAACTCAAGTATCGAGTTGCTCCGCATCATAATGATGATGCAGATTATATTTCTCCATATATCCGACTATGGAGATTACACAGATATTGCCCAAACCTTAGGCGGACATACCGAGCTGGCGTATTGGCTTATATGGCTTATGTGCAGATGCCCCGTATATATATTCATAATCATCATGGGGTATTTCCTGAGCACATCTGAGATAACATTTAATAAGAAGAGAATCCTCAAGTGTTATCTGCCGATGCTCTTCTACTCGATCACAATTCCAGTTATTTACGGCATTATAAAGCCAAATGTGATCACCACCGACCAGTATTTGAAGGCATTTATTCCATTTCTTTCCAGAACCTGGTATTTCATGACTCTTTACCTGCTGGTACTGATACTATCCCCATACCTCAACCGTATGGTTCAGGGGCTGGATAGAGAGCACTTCCTTATTCTTATTGGAATCTGCTTCTGCCTTTTCTCTGTATGGCAGCCACTTAGTATGCTGGAACCTTTTGAGGGGATCATCGGAATAAAGAAAATTCTCGCAACTCAAGGTGGAAAGAGTTTATACGACTTTATATATATGTATCTTCTGGGAGCTTACCTCAGAAAATACCATTTATTTAGAAAACACGACAACATTCAGGATGGCTCAATCTGGAGCAAACCTTACCTCTATCTGTTAGGATTCCTGGCACTAGGACTGGTAAACGTGTTCATCGTCTACAGCTATCCAGATGTTGGCATCGAAGACGTAATAGGATATAATGACAATCCTCTGGTAGTCCTTCAGTGCATCTGCATATTCCGAACCTTTGAAAAGCTGGATCTGTCCAGATTCAAAAAACTGGGAAATGCAATCAACTACATTAGCGCCGGAAACCTGGGTGTATATATGATTCACGAACATCCGCTGATCCGACCACTTATATGGGAAGATATCTTTAATACAGACCGAATCACTTTCTACTCCGAGGGTGACTACCTGATTAAATTTATACTTATAATTCTTCTTGTCTACTCCATATGCTGGATGTTAGACTGGTGCAGAAGAATGCTAGCCTTTCTTATAAAGAAGTTGTTTAAAAAAGAAAAGGAAGTAACACATGATAATTAACTGCGAAAACAAAACATTTGACTTTACTATAGATGCTCCGCCATCTAAATCAATCTACCACAGAGAACTGATCATAAGGTTCCTTTGTGGTGATTACTCAAATCTGGAAATTTTGGCAAACGATGGCGAAGACGTTCGTGCTACGAAGATCATTCTTCAGATTCTTCATAACACAATTATGGAAAAGGAAATGGGAACTAAGCCAGAAAATGTTGGTCGAAGAAGAACTCTTTACATTCCTTGTAACGAAAGTGGTTCCACCCTTAGATTTATGATTCCTGTTGCTGCAGCTCTTCTCCTAGGAGAAGACCGTGACCACCATGGAATCACAGAGCTCTGCTTCTCAACTACAGGTCGTCTTTTCGATAGACCGATCAAAGAGCTGGCAGATGCTATGATGCCTCACAACTTCAACTTTGCGAAGCATCCTGAAACACGTTCTATCATTTTGAACGGTGAAATGACACCTGGCGAATATGTTATCGACGGAAGCGTTTCTTCACAGTATATTTCCGGTCTGCTGATGGCCCTTACTATCTTTGATAAACCTTGTACAGTAAAGGTAGTAGGAAATATTACTTCCGCGCCATATATACAGCTGACCCAGGACGCGCTTGCCAAGTATGAATGTGATGCTGTTCGCGAAGGAAATGTATATCATATAACACCTGGCGGATATAAGAAAGCAGCCGAAACCGGTAAGCTTGCAGACTTCGCTGTAGAAGGCGACTGGAGCAACGGAGCATTCCTGTTATGTCTTCAGAAATTTACAGACATCAAGGTAACCAATCTCAACTTCCAGTCCGACCAGGGAGACAGAGCAATCACTGATTATCTTAAACTTGCAGAAGATGCAGAACAGGGAAGTTCACCAAAGAGTGGTGTAACATGGGATATTACCAACTGCCCAGACATAGCCCCATATATGGCAATGGTAGCTCCATTTGTTTTTGACGATATAACATTTACGGGAATCCATAGACTTAGAATAAAAGAGTCCGACAGAGTTGCCGCCATAAGAGATCAGCTGTCAGCTGTCGGAGTAAAGACAGAAGAAAGCGAAGATGCACTGACCGTCTTTAGATACGATCCAACAAATGCTCCTACAGATGTAATAAAACTTTCTTCATACAATGACCACCGTATGGCTATGAGCGCTATACTTCTGGCCACAATCCTGAAAACAAAGATAGAGATCGATGACCTTATGTGTATCAGAAAATCATATCCAGAATTCCTGGACTACATCGACTCATATTTTATCTAAGATTTCATCTACATAGGTCTCCAGATAGGGATTAGTCCTATCTGTGAGGCCATTTTTATTCATCATATCAACGATACATCCTGCAATCCTCTCTGCCAGAACGATCATCGGATCCGAAAGATTAATATAGTTTGGGGAATACTTTATCCCCTTCCAAGCACTCTTATCTCCCATCTCTTCAGAAAGCTTTCTGATCAGTGTTGAAAAACCACCATACTTCGTTGATGAATCAACACTATCTCTATCAATTTCTTCAAGTCTTCTAAAGGTCCATTTATAGTACGGCGGATACTGTCTCTTCATTAGAAAATATAACTGCATTGCCGCTTCAAGACCCTGCATGTGACAAAGTCTTGCCGCAACCCAGTCTTCCCTACACATACATCTAGAATAATTAACCTGCAGACTTGCAGCAAATTTATGGAGCTCGTTTGCTATCCTAATCCTCCAGACATTATCCGGGTAATAATTTAGTAGCAGCTCGCGAAATGCTGTAAATTCACCTAGATCATCTCGAAAAACGAATCCATTTACCGCTGTAGCAAGACAGTTGTGATCCAGCCTGCTCCAATCGTCATTCGTAATTACCGCATTCTTTGTATCCAGCTCTGTTCCAAGTATCTTGGAATAAAAGCTCCTTATTGTCATCACACCACGTCTGGCACGAAGTCGATCTGTAAGCTTACTACTTGGATGCTGATCGACCAGATATTCATACTCCTTTGAAAGTTCCTGACCAATACTCTGCATATCTTCATCAGTAACCCAGAGACAAACCCCCGTACCAAAGTCGTGATCACGGGATATAAAATCATCATAACCAAAGCAGTCCGAGCCTTCCCCTGCAATACCAACCGCTATACGCTTCTCAAATTCACGAAACTTCTCGTGAATCATTGGGGCAACCTCCGCCTCATAAAATCTTCGACTGCTTCCTATACCCATACTTCTATCCTCATTAATTAAATGTTATTCCCAGAGGCACGCCCTCTAAGAACCTCAAAACTCAGCTCGATTATAACAAAAAAGAGCTCTTGGATAAACCAAAAGCTCTTTAAGAGGCGACAGCAGGATTCGAACCAGCGATCAGGGAGTTGCAGTCCCACGCCTTACCACTTGGCTATGTCGCCATATAAACTCCCCGAGTTGGGCTCGAACCAACAACCCCTCGGTTAACAGCCGAGTGCTCTACCATTGAGCTATCGAGGAATATTTTAGTTTTTATCGGAGATGGAGGGATTTGAACCCTCGCGCCGCTATTAACGACCTATACCCTTAGCAGGGGCACCTCTTCAGCCACTTGAGTACATCTCCAAGCTGAATAAAACTCTACCAATTCATAAGCCAATTGCGGCATAAAACTGATTTACAGCTACGTCCTTTTTTAGACGCTAGAATATAATAGCATTTTGCCCCATATCTGTCAAGAAGTTTCCTCATTTTGCTCTAACCCTTATCTATTCTTATCTGCTGCGGTACGTAAGCCCTTATCCATACTCCCTCTTCCTGATATTTTTCCTCAAGAATCTCACCTCGAGACTTAATCTCGGATAATAGAGACATATCCTTATATCCTATCAAAGTTTCAATATACTGCCTGTCCTCGCGAAGAAGCGTATCTATCGACTCACTAATTCCATCCAGCCCTAAACCCTTTTTAGCTGAAATCTGCAACACCTGGCTGGCTCTTTTATCCAGAAGTCCCAGCCTGTCATCAGGATTTTCCACCTTATCTATCTTATTAAAGAGTGTAATTATCTTCTTGGAAATGATATCGCTAGACGAAGCCTTATCAAAAAGCATATCCAGTGTCTCGTAGACCACCTTCATCTCTCCCCTGCGATTCTCACTAGAGGCATCCACAACGTGAATTATATAATCAGCGTAGCACACCTCTTCCAACGTACTCCTGAATGCATCGATAAGATTATGAGGAAGCTTTCTGATAAATCCAACTGTATCCGTTAGAAGAACCTTCTGCTTTCCCGAAGTTCTGGAATATTCATACACTCTTGTTGTTGTATCAAGGGTTGCAAAAAGCTTGTTTTCAGCTAATATATCAGCTCCAGTGAGCGCATTTAACAAGGTTGACTTACCAACGTTTGTATACCCAACTATGGCAAAGACAGGTACACTTCCTGCTTCTCTTCCTTTACGTGTCAGCTCACGATGAGCCACCACGTCCTGCAGTTCTCGTCTAAGTTGAGCCACACGATTTCTTATAACTCGTCTATCCTGCTCAAGTTTCTTCTCACCAGGACCTCTGGTTCCGATACCACCACCAAGTCTAGACATAGAGATACCCTTACCAGTCAGACGTGATAAACGGTACTGAAGCTGTGCCAGTTCAACCTGAAGCTTACCTTCAGCAGTTCTTGCATGAGCAGCAAAGATATCCAAAATTACCATGGTTCGATCCATTACCTTTATATCGAGAGCCTGCCCCAGATTATACATTTGTGCAGGACTTAATTCATCGTCAGTAATAATTCCAGTAGCTCCTCTATCCAGAATCATATAGGCCAGTTCTTCAATCTTACCACTTCCAATATAAGTGGACGCATTAAAAGACGGCAGTTTCTGGATCATTCGTCCAACAACCACCGCTCCAGCAGTCTCGGCCAGTTCCTCCAGCTCATCAAGAGAGGCATCCACACCGCTAAATGAATCGTCGCCGTTTGATGTATCTACGGCGACAAGAATCACATATTCAATATCTTCTTTGTTCTCATGCATACTACTTTTATCTCTTTCTACTTCTCAAGAGCCGCTTCCCAATCCGCTTCTTTAAAGCCAGTAAGCACCGCCTTATCAGTAATAAGTATTGGTCTCTTAACGATCATTCCATCTGAAGCAAGTAGCTTAAACTGCTCATCCTCACTCATATCTGGAAGCTTCTTTGACAGCTCCATCTCTCTATAGATCATTCCACTTGTGTTGAAGAACTTCTTTAATGGAAGACCACTCTTCTTATGAAGTTTTCTAAGTGTCTTCTCATCAGGATTATCTTCCTTAATATCGATCAACTGATACTTTATCCCCTTGTCCTCCAGCCATTTAAGCGCCTTCTTACAAGTTGTACATCTACTGTAACAATACACCTTAATCATATTTGTCCCCTTTCTTATATCACATAAAATATCTACTTTCTATATCCTAACAGTATAATAACCATCATATTATTCTAGCTCATCATTATATACAGCTCTGATTCCACCTACATATTTAGGCCTTCTTCTCGCAGCAACAACTATAGCCTTACCTATATTTCTATGCTCCATTCTAAGAGGAACGACCACTGGATGGATATGCATTCCAACCATTACTCCACCAATATCAATTCCCGCATCTGCTTTTGCATTTATGCTTTCAACCACTACAGGATCCTTAAAGTTCGAATATGCTTCAACAGCAAATGCACCTCCTGCATGAGGCTGTGGAATAACATTTACCTCCTCAAACCCGTACTTCTCAGCGACCTCGCGCTCTACGACCAGAGACCGATTAAGATGCTCACAGCACTGCACCGCAAGACCTAGTCCTCGAGACATAAGCGCCTTCGATATAACGCCAAATATTACTTCTGCAGCATCTTTACTCGAAGCAGTCCCCATATGTTCACCTATGATTTCACTTGAGGAACAACCTATAACAAAAAGCTGTCCCGATTTAAGATTTGCCTTTTCAACCACTTCATTTATGACAAGCTCCGCGTCACTTTTTATCTGGTTAATTATATCAGTTCCATTTGATTCCATCTTTATATCCTTCTTTTTATTCTCAAATACTATTCACAAAATATACCTTAAATCAGCCCCTGACTTTTTAGATGGTCAAGAAAAGCCTCGCAACCTTCGATTATATCATCATAGGTCACTTCAAAGTTCCCTGTGTACCAAGGATCCGCAACACTTCGCGGATGATCAGTATAATCCAAAAGGAGAGACACTTTTCCATCTGGGTCTCCACCAAGAATTCTAGGCATCCACCTTGCATTCTCGCTATCCATGCCTATTATATAATCGAAGTCTCTATAATCCGACTTTACCAGAAGCTGCGCATGCTTTCCAGCACAAGATATCCCAACCGATGCAAGTTTTTCTCTCGCAGGAGGATACACAGGACTACCATGTCCATTCCATATCTCATCAGTGTGTGTAGCACGGGACTCAATATGAAACTCTTTCTCCAAACCTCTCTTCTTAACCATATCTTTAAAAACAAACTCGGCCATTGGCGATCTACAGATGTTGCCGTGGCATACGAATAGTACTTTTATCATTAGCTTTTTTCCTCGAAGTTTTCAACCTGTTAATATCTCATAATCGGCCAACTAATTGTTGCTATATGTATTCCATACATGATTTTTATGATATAAGCGTTATCAGTTCTTCGATTGCTTTACTGAGATGTTTATCTTTATGAATGAACACCTGGGAATATATAGGAAATGTATCCCCTGCCCAGTTCAGTCTTTTCAGTTTTTTGTTCTGTATCTCATCGGTCGCTACCATATCCGGCATGAATGCAACTCCCAGTTGACTTATAGCAAATTGTTTTAGTATTTCTTTGCTACTTGTTTCTAGTTCTATCGTAGGTGTGATTCCATGTTTTACAAAGTCATCCAGAAGCATCTGTCTGAAGCTACAGGTATGGGATGTAAGAAGAAGTGGAACCCCTTCCAGGTCTTCTTCTGTAACTTTTCTTTTCTTAGCAAGCGGATGTTCAGGACTCACATAGAATCCAAGTGATTCTTCTTTTTTATCAATCATATTCAGTTCAGGATTTTCTATCAATGGATTAAGTGTGTATACAAGATCGAGTACACCCTTTTTTAGCATGACCGTAAATGTATCATGATCGATAAATTGAAGCATGATATCCACCTTCGGATACTTTTGCTTATATTCCAGAAGAATTCTCGGAAATTTATTATAGCATAATGATTCTGAAACACCCAACTTTATAATTCCTGACGGTTCCTTAGTGGTTGGAATCTCAAGAAGAATCTCTCTTTCCAATTGAAGCATTTTTTCTGCATATATGGAAAGCTTTTCCCCCTCAGCTGTAACTGTTAATGATTTTCCAAGTCTTTCGAAAAGAAGACATCCAAGTTCTTCTTCAAGCTGTTTTATCTGAGTTGTAACGGTTGACTGGGCGTAACCAAGCAGATTAGCAGCTAAGGTAAAGTTCCTTGTTTCTACTATTTTTAGAAATGTTTCCAGTTGTGTATTGTTCATAAGATTACCTCGCTATACTTATCATTACTCCAGTAAACATCAATAATTCGCCATTCCATCATTTTTTTTGATGATAATCTTCATTTATTTCAATTTTTCTGATTGATATGTTGATGGTATTATACAGAAAAGAGTTCGAAAAAACAAGAATAAATAATAGCTGATTGTTTGAAGAAGGGAGAACAAAGAATATGAGTATTGAGGTTGAGAAACTAAGTAAAGTGTATAAGCTGAAAAAAAGTCAGAAGAAGGTTGCTGTGGATGACATATCTTTTACTATTCCATCCGGTGAAATAATTGGATTTATCGGACCTAACGGAGCCGGCAAATCTACAACTATAAAAATGTTGACGGGAATTCTGGTTCCTGATGGTGGAACAATCTCAATTGATGGTATGAATTTCAAAAAGAACAGAAAGCAGATCATGTACAAAATCGGAGTTGTTTTCGGTCAGAAAAGTGTTCTCTGCTGGGATATTCCTGTTCTTGATACACTGAAACTTTTTAAGGATATGTATAAGGTTTCTGATTCTGTGTATGAGGAAAATATGAGGCTATTCAGGGATGTACTTGGAATAGATGAATTCATCAATCAGCCCCCAAGACTTCTTAGTCTTGGTCAGCGAATGAAAGCAGATCTTGCAGCGTCTCTTATATATAACCCTGACATATTATTTCTGGACGAGCCAACGATTGGAATTGATGTTCTCTCGAAAGAAAGAATTCGAGATTTTATACAGAAGATAAATCGTGAGAGACATACAACAATTATACTCACTACTCATGATGTTTCTGATATTGAAACCCTTTGTGAAAAAATGATCATCATTGATAAAGGAAGTCTGATCTATGATGGAACTCTTGGAGATTTAAAAGACAAATATAAGACAACTGATCTCGAAGAAATCATAAAGAATATCTATAGGAATGGTGAAATGAAATATGCGTAAATATATTGATTACATGAAAATCGGAATAAAGGAACATATGGTTTATTCCAGTTCGATATGGGCTACATTTCTATCCAAAATAGTTTATCTCTATATGCAGTTTGCTTTGTGGAATGCACTTTTTGCATCTAATGCAGAGAAGAACCTTGCACTTAACCATGAAGAAACAATACGATATATCATCGTTGCAACAGTTCTATCGACTATTATGGAGTGTAATGTTATAGGGTGGATTAATTCTGAGATTCAGACTGGTAATATAGCGAACCAGTTAATCAGACCTATGGATTTTAGAACCATGATTTTTTCAAAGCATTTTGGTACTACATTAATCAAAACAGTGCTATATTGCATCCCTCTTTGCGTAGTGACTGGAGTCGCATTTCATAAACCAATAGTGTGTGATGGACAGTTGGGCTTCGGATTCGTATCAATTATTTTGGCTTTTATTATTCAGTTTCTTTATTCACTAATTATCGGCCTCATGGCATTCTGGCTTATAGTAACTTGGCCTTTAAATATGCTCCTGGCTGCAATTTACAAACTTCTTTCCGGCTCATGGATTCCAGTAGCTATGTTTCCGGACTTATTAGGAAAGATAAATGCATTCCTGCCATTTCGTGCCATCTATTCCATACCGGTAACTATCATAACTACACCTATGAGCCAGGAGAACATTCTAAGGAATCTGATAGTTCAGATTGTATGGATTGTAATTCTCTATATTGTGATGACAGTAACCTGGAGAATTGGTAAAAAGAAACTTATCGTTCAGGGCGGATAAAATAAAAAACTTATCGCGCGGCGCAGATAGAATAATAAGCTTATTGTACGGGACAGATAGAATAAAGGAGAGCATCATATGAATCTTATTAAAATGTATAAACATTTTGTTGTCATTTACATGAAGGGAAAACTAGCCTATCATTTTGCGCTGGTCTTTGAACTTATCGCAAATACAATTCAAATAGGTGTATATTTTGCAGGCTTTATGGTTATCTTTCATAACTTTGAAAGTATTGCAGGATGGAGTGAGTATGAAGTTCTATTCATGTTCACAACAAGCTGGCTTGCCTACAGTTTCAGTTGTTTCTTCTTCTGGAGTCCGATGAAGGATATGGGAGAATTGATACGGAGTGGAAAGTTTGATCTGTACCTTACCAGACCTATAAGCCCACTAATGTATATGGTACTCTCACAGTTCCAATATACATTTATACCAAGACTGGTTTTATCTATAATATTCTGGGCTTACAGTATGAATAAGCTTTCTATTGATTGGAATCCTCGTAACATTGCATTTTACAGTATTAATATGTTATCGGCATTTGTTATATTTTCAGCTATTACAATATTTACTGGGACTATCAGTTTCTGGACAGTAAAGAGCGAAGAGATAGTATCACTGCTTACAAATAACAATCATGGACTAAAAAACTATACAGACTATCCTATAACAATTTATTCAAAAGGAGTACAATTTATTTTGATAGCTATTATTCCATATGCCTTTACAGGTTACTACCCGGTTGCTTCTTTGCTGGGTAAAGAATTGACATTTCCAATATTTGCTTTTCTATCACCGATTATCGCGCTGATAGCAGCAGTCGGAGCTTACCTATTCTGGCACTACGGACTACGTCATTATGGAAGTGCTGGATCATAATGAATCATGTAACAGAGCATTAAGGAAACAAGCAAATGAATCCGTATCTTTAACATTTTCAATCTTATCAATTTATCTTTCAATAATAAATCTAGCTAGTTCTACATCGCCATCGAATTCTGTTGAGTCTATACGAAATCCACATTTTTCAGTATAAAACTTCACATTTTGTTTCTTATCTAATGGTGTTACTAAAGTAAGTATCTTCCAATCTTCAAGATTGGTCTTCAAAAACTGAATTGCCCGAGTTCCAATTCCTTTACCCTGATACTCCGGAATGATGCACAAGTTGCCAACCTCATATACTCCTGTTTCCATTTGTTTACTGGAAACACAACCAACTGGCATGTTATCACACATAATGATATATTTGTTAAATACTCTTATAGACTCTTCCATCCCTTCTTTTGAGATTCCATATCCCGGACAATAACCATATTTTAAATAATCATCATAATATGCAGCATTATAAATATTTATCAATACCTCTGCATCTTCTATAGTAGCTTGCCTATATTCTATTTGCATATTTATTTTTCCTCGATTTTTAATTCTTTATTTCGGATTTCCATACATCCACAAGTCTTTCCAAACTCCACGCTGCATTTGCCGGACTGGTGGATGGAAGTACTACTGCTTTTATCCCCGTCACCGGTTCAATATACTTGATATACAGTCGTTCAGCTGTTTTCCCATTTACGATTATCTTCTGAATCTTTGAATTTTTTATGATTTCACTTAAATCATTAGCTTTTGCATTTTTAATGCTTGCATCAGATGAACCCGATATTTCACATTCAGCAATCACATCCCAAAGTGCAAGATTATTATCGAGAATCAATTTCTTCTTTTCTTCAATTGAAGTCGGATTCTCCTGATCAAAAATCCTTGCGATCACCTTCCAGAATCTGTTTTGCGGATGGCCATAGAAAAACTTCATTTCTCTGGATTTAACAGATGGAAAACTCCCTAGTATCAACACCTTGGAATCCTTATCATACAGTGGGGGAAACGGATGTTGCTCGACACTCTGCTTATCCGTCTGTCCCATTATTTTCATTTTTGTTTGCGTGTTATATTGGTTGATATTGACTTTCTTTTTTATCTTTCTCATTCCATCAAACACCACATGTTCAACCTTTTTCTTACCCATTTTTTTGTATCCATTTCCACAGGGAATCATATTTACTCATGTGTCCTCTCCTCACTCGACACCTCATATGCCGTATATTCATGATCATATTCATATCCCAGTTTTTCCGCCAGATGAACAGATATTCTATTCTGGGCATCCCAGCTTGGATACAGGCCTTCGTCAAGACACCGTAAGATCAACGCTGCACAGACGATTGTCGCCAGTCCTTTTCTGCGTTCTTCCTCTACCGTATCAACCTCTATCTCGATACCCTCATTATATCTTGTATAAGAGGATGCTCCAGCGACAATCCTCCCGGACCTGATTACAACCATGCCTCTACCGATATCCAGATACTTTTCTTTACTCTCAAATGATGAAACAAAATCTCTCGTTACCGGATCAGTCAAACACATATCATATATATTTTCATCAATATCTTTTAATTCATAGCCTTCCGGCAATGTGTCTATAAAACTATTCAACAAGTCTTTGTCAAATTTTGTACCCTTTTTGATTGCATACCTAGTTATCTTCTTCGCATCCGGGAAACACCCCTCAATACATTCTGCCCATTCTTCATTCTGCGGTGTCATGATAACAAAGCCTTCAGGCTTATGGCTAACAAGCACTTTATCCGGAATCCCAGCATAAAACGCGAAGCATCCCACATAAGCCATAGCCGATACCGGAGCGTCCAGATTCGAAACAAAGATTTTTCCCATAACCTTTTGCAGGCAGGAATAAATCAATGTCTCTTTCCAGCCCTCAAAAAGATGATTTACTTTTGATGTATCTTCCAGTTCGTATATCATTGATTCTCCTTTCCTGTCCTTATACGGTTATATAGAGAAGGTTTTTATCGTTGTTTGGAGTAATAAATGAAATCATTATCACGTCGTACTTCTGTATATCCCATTTTAGTATAAAATGAGTTAGTTCTGATATTCCAGATCGGTGTATCAAGTGTATACTCCTTTACCAACGGATATAAAGCTTCTATTTCCTGCATCATAAAAACCCCATACCCTTTTCGATGATTCTCCGGACTGATAAATATCCTGCTGATATTCAGTTTTTCATTATCCAGAAAAAGCACCGCACCCCCAACGATCAGGCCATCATCCACCAGTTTAAACAGATGATTTGATCTAGCCATCTTCGTATAAAACTGAACTGACATATATCCCGGCGGCCCCGTTTTTTCCTTGGAACCAATTTCCACATCACTGTGAAATGATCGTCTCGAAATCCCAGTTATTGTTAATGCATCCGCGGTAGATGCCTGTAATAATTCTAATCCCATCATAACTCCTAAGCTTCTTCCAGTTATTCTCCCAGATTTTCTTAAACTCGAGCATCGTATCTCAATATTCTCCATTTTTCTTGTTTTCTTCTATACCAATCTCATTCATCACATTGTCCTGATATGTTTCTACAGCTAGTAAAATCAGTAGAACGACAAAAATAATCCCTGATACCGCCCATAAACAAAAGGCTGCAATTCTAAACTTAAAGGCATATAACAGTAAACCTATAAGGATTAGGATGCCAATACATTTAAGCATCTTTGTCCCCGACTCCAACATATTTAGTTTATGCTTAAATCGTTTTTCCTCGCTCATTTTTATCTCTCCACCGCTTTACAGTTTAATTAGATGAGAACTAATTCGTGGTCTGATTGACACTCCATTCCATCTATAGTCGTATAGTCCTATATCTTCCGGAGTAACCGATAAATATTCTCCATCCATGCCACTTATTCTTATCTCGCTGTCATCAATTTCAATGTATGCACTCATTGCTTGTTTATATTGAAGCATTCCCTGCAAATAAGAATATTTTTCCTGCAGTTCTTTTGAACCTGCGATCTGACTACCTAGCCACGCATAATTCGCTGAATTGACCGTCATATACGGTATTCCATCTACAACAGAATAATCATCCCCATGATCATGACCATTCAGACAAAGAAGAACCTTCTTTGCATCAAAGCTCCTACGAATCTCTTCACGGTTATATATTCCCCTCTTAGGAAAATCATTTATGAAGCTATGATGCGAAAAGATAATACACTTCATATCATCATTTAATTCTTCTTGTAACCAGCGTATTTCTTCTGCCGGAACAATAGGATACAGAGCATGTTCGCTCTTAAAATTCTTTTTATAAAATATTTCCTCTTTCCCACCACTGCGCAAATAGCACGTGTTCATAAATATCAATTTGTATCCATTACAAACTACAGAATAGTAAGGTTTTTCTAAGGAATAAAAATCCAATATTTCATTTAGCTTACAATTGTCTGTTTCATGATTTCCTATAACACTATAAAATGGTATTCCTTGCGACCTAAATCGATTCAACACTTTATGGTTTTCAATTTTAGGACTGCATAAATCTCCTAACGAAACAATAAAGTCCAAATCTCGCTTTTGAGCATTTGCTAGTATCTCCTCTATTCGTCTGTCTCCATCGGCAACTTCATCATAATGCAAATCGCCAAAAACAAGAAATCTTATCATTAATTTTTCAACCTATCTTTCTTTATCCGCCGTATACTTTCGTTAATTAACATATATTAATATATCATTATCCATATGAATTCTCTACAAAAAAAGACCTGCAGGTTTCCCCACAGGCCGTTCTTATCAATTTGTATTTTGCACTCTTCGAACTGAATGAGAGCTAATTAATTCACTTAGTTTCCTGAATACGATTGTTATTACCACAGTAATAGCCATATCAGGAATGGTATAGCCAAATACCATATCAGTTTTCATCAGAAGTCGGTATACTATGAATCCTATAATCCAGGCAAAACTTGCTGTCATATCAACTTTTGTTTCTTCATTCTTATGTCTGAGGATGAAATTATCTGCGATCTGTACAGATATCATCGGCGCGAATACCGAACCAATAAAATACAGAAACTCTGTAATATTCTCCATAGGAAATATCATAGCGCAGACTGTTCCTATCACTGTGTCGATTATTCCTGGCAGGTTTAATATGACATTTCCCTTAAGTGTCGACTTCTTGTCCTCATCAATAGTAAATTTCTCTTCAGGTATAAGTGCATATGTTGACTGGTTACATGAAAATGCGTCTATAAAGTTCGTTGTTACACATGAGAAAACTATTATATATAGCCCCGCTACTCCAAGTCCCGCTTTTAGCATTATCTGATCTATTCTGGTTTCATGGGTGATTACTGCTGCTCCTAGTCCTATTATATACATCCACATGCTGGCAAAGCTGTATGTTGCACAAGCCGAAAGCGTTGTCTTTATCGGCTTCTTGGCTTTATATGTATAATCAGCAATCATTGGAATCCATGATAGTGGCATTGCTATAGATAACTCAAGTCCTTGTCCTATAGAGATGGCCTCTGCCACTCCACTCGCTGCACCGCCTCCATTCTTTATTCCCGAGAAAATTATAAATGAAAGCACCACCGTCAGTATCATCAGAAGTACCATGACGATAACATTTATCTTATCTCTACTCTTACTTCCGAGAATGATCCATGCCACAGTAAGTATTCCTATGATCAGACACCACCATCTGTGGCCTATCTTCCAGATACCTTCTGCCGAATAGGCTGCATCGAAGATCATTATTCCCTGCCAGCCTACAAGCTGGATAATATTCATGATTGCAAAGAAGTAACTTCCAAATCTTCCATATGATAAAGCCGATGACTTCATGGCACCTTCTTTGTTCTTTACTCCAATCATTCCGGCGAGATACAGAAGTAACCCTCCTATAATATGACCTATTACTATTACAGCCAGTCCGCGTCTTAGACCTAAGCCTTCCAGACAAGCACCTGTTAGTATCTCAGCTATGGAAACAGCTGCTCCAAACCAGATTAATGAAACTCGTGACATATGATCCCTCCTTTGTATAGTTATGCATTATAAAAAAAATCTGACCCTTTTAAAATATTCAATTTGAAACATTTTAAAAGGGTCAGATTTTCGTCCACTATTTCTTTTCAGTTTTTTCACTTAATCGCTTGTGTTACAACCCAAGATATGCCTTGGCACATTTCTCTGCACCGTCTGGATATACGTATCCTTCTAACTCAGCCAGTTCCCTGGTTATACGGGCAAACAGCTCATGTGTTTTTATAAGTGCTTTCCTTATATCATCCTTATCGTAATGCGCAAAGCACTCACTTATCTCCGAGAGTATCTCATCACCTGCCCAACTATCAAAAAACCTTCCGTCATGCCATACATCCAAACCTGTAACTTTAGATCTATATAGCTCGATCATTCTTAGCAGATAGTTCTTCAGATAAGAGTCCACACTAATTTTTGCAGACCATATCTCTCCCCTCTTAAGTTTCTTATATGCCCAGATATTATGAAAATAGAAATCATTTACAATATTAGAAAACTCGTCTTCACTCATTACTGGTGCAGTAACGCTGATAGTTATATACTTCTCCAACAAGCTCGTAAAGTCCATGGCATCATAAAGCACGGCGTACCCTCTGTTCATAACCCACTGGGCCACGCCTTCCTTTATCGCAGTCCCAAACTGCTCCGGAGTAAATACAAGCATATCTACATCTTTATCCTCATCGTAGATACATCTTCGCTCTTTTCCGCCACCTAAAGTATCCTCAATAAATGAAATACTTACGTTACCGAATCTCTTCGGATATTCTCCTGAAAACCAAGGTTCAGTATTTGCAGTTACTACGAAAAGATCGAGATCCGAATATTCATCAGCCTTCACGTCACTTCTTGTGGTCGAACCGATGGCCACGATCGCTTTAATATCTTCATCGCTTTCTGCATATTCAAGTATTTTACTTTTTATCTGAATATATCTATCCATATTTACCCCTTGAAGTTCTTTTATCATATTCATCTGATTTCCTCTTAATTACAATCTCCTATATACAACTCACTAACAGAAAACAAAACGGCCTTTCCGGCAATACGAACTCTGTCACCCAAAACAGTGATTTTTAAATATCCACCTCGTTCTGATGCCTGATAACAGTTCAGTTCTTTCTTTCCAAGCTTTTCGCTCCAATAAGGAGCAATCATGCAATGACTACTTCCTGTAACAGGATCCTCTGAAATAGCTAGCTTAGGCACAAAAACGCGGGATACAGAATCATATTCTCGACCAGGTGATGTCACTGCAATAGTAAGCCCCTCAAGAAGTTTCATCTTTTCAATATCAGGCGAAAGATTTTTTACCTGGTCTTCTGTCTCAAGTACCATTAATAAATCTCTGTCGAGATATGCTTCTATTGGTTTTACTCCGAGTGCATCTTCCATCTCATTTGTCACAAGTACAGGTTGACAATTATATGCCGGCATATCCATAACATACTCATCTTTTTCTCTTGTAACAATCAGTTTTCCTACTTGTGTCACAAAGGAAATCTCATTTTTTTCTTTTTCATAGAAATTAAAAAGTACAAATGATGCACCCAGTGTTGCATGTCCACAGAAGTCTATCTCTCCTCCCGGAGTAAACCAACGCAGGTGATAATTATCGCCTTCTTTTACTGTAAACGCTGTTTCAGAAAAGTTATTTTCCTTTGCAATATTCTGCATTAATTCATCAGATATCCATTCATTCATCACGCATACTGCAGCCTGATTTCCATGAAATAACGTATCAGTAAACGCGTCAACTATGTACTGTTTCATTTGTGTTCCTCCAATCTTAATATCCCATCGCATACTTTATCACTTCAGTTTTGTCATCACCAACCATCCATCTTAGTAACTGGAAAGCCACATCCGGTGCAGTCTCCGGACAGAAGCTGGTCATTACATTTTCATCTATTACGATTCTCTCATCACGCTGTACATTCACCCCAAACTCAGCTAACTGATCCTGACGCTGTCCGTTCCTGAAATGATAAGTTGTGCCGCGTCTTCCTGTAAGAACCCCACTGGCTCCGATTGGAAGAGCTCCGACACATATCGATGCTATATACTTACCACATCTGTTAAACCCCCTAATAAGTTCCAGTAATTTTTCATCATATGCTTCTTCATAGAATCCATATTCTTCGAAACCACCCGGAATCGCCAGTGCATCATAATCATCAACGTTAATGCTATCCAGCACCACATCTACTTTTATAGGAACATTAAATGCTGAATTAACCGTCTCCGTGTATCCACCCGTAACAACTTCTACATCAAGATTATAATCAGTTCTTGCCCATCCCATAACATCAACGAATGGCGAGAATTCCATCATCTCAAATCCTTTGCAGCAGAATAATAATATTTTCATAACATGCTCCTTATTCCCCTTCAATCCACTGATGCATTCCACATCCAAAAGCCTCATTTGGTCGATCTATAAAATCAAACTTTTTGTAGAATTCTTCCTTACCTTTTGCCGCAAGCAAGCTGATCATTACCTTGTAACCTGGTTTCAGCGAACCTTTTATCGTCGACATTAGGTTTTCCATTACCTTCCTGCCAAGCCCCTGTCCCTGATATTCAGGACGAACTATTATATCTGCTATAAAGACCACGTATCCATGATCTGCTATAGCTCTGCCTAAGGCAATAGGCTTACCCTTCTCACGGATGCAGCACAGGTATGCTGTATTCTTAAGACCTTCCGCTGCTTCTTCCAACGGTAATTCAGCCCAGCCAACGCATAAACGCATATCCATATATTCTTCTGGTGTAATAGACTCTGTTATCTCAAACTCTTCCTCATTGTATTCTAATTTCATTGGTAGCTCCTCCCATAACTTTGTTCTAGATGTATTTTCTTTTAATGCCCTTACTATTTCTTTATCCGGATCTGGATAGATCACAAAACCATCTTCCTCACCTTTTTCAGGACGAATAGGAAATGCCAGCTGCTCTGAATCTACAGCAAACTGAGCATTAACTCCTGGCTTATTTCCTCTGGCATCAAGTCTTATCCATTTATCATATTCTTTGATATATACTCCATTCAAACCATGGTAGATAAGCACCGGAGCAGTTTCATCATCAAGTATAAGTTTTTGATAACAGAAGCCTGCAGGAATTGACTTTGCACGAAGAAGTGCCGCCAAAAGATGTGACTTAGCAAAACATATACCATGTCCCGCTTCAAATACTTCCCCAGCACTGCAGGTTACTTCATCTTTACCGGCATCTGCAGAGTGTGAAATGTTATCCCTTACATACTCATACACTTTCCTAATATAATCAGTCTCATTTTCTGAAGACTCATATAACGTATTCGCCAGTTCAGAAACCTTTGCATTATCATAATTTATTACCGAATCGCATTTTAGATATGATTCTATATTTTCAGTGTATAGTTTTAATTCCATATGAAAACTCTCCTTATCTTCATCACTATTTCTCAAACATAATATTATTTACGCCTTCTGTAACGAATATTTCTGTATCTGTTTCAACCAGCTCGTAACTGTCCTTCACAGCCTTATCCGCATTCGCGAGAACTTCCTCATAACCATAAGCTGTATCCTTCTTCTTAGGAAAACGAATGGAACTGTCAAAGCTATCGATAAGACTAAGTCCTTGATGACCACATATAGTTTCCCACTCATCCTTCGTATAGAACTTGATGTGCCCATCTTTTTTAAGCTGCATATATTTATCCACAAAACGGTCTGTATCACATTCATTTGGACGAGGATCTGAAATAAAGAAATGTCCGCCCTTCTTTAAAACTCTGCTGACCTCACCAATACTATGCTCAATATCTGGAAAATGATGTAACGAATATCTGGTAACAATAAGATCAAATGCTTCAGATTCAAATGGAAAATCAATCCCATCATAACTTACAAATGACAGATTATCGAGTCCCTCTTCCTTTGCTCTGGTACTGTTTGCACCTAATGCTCCACTAACTATATCCAGTCCGATAACTTCGCAGGCCGGATTATTCTTTGCTATTGGAAATGCAAGATATCCACTACCGGTTCCAAGATCAAGTATCTTCATCCCCTCTTTCACACCAATAAAACTTAAGATTTTTACAAGGTGCTCTGTATCCTGTGTCTGTCTATTGTAAAATGACCCAGTAGCAAAGCTTTCTTCAAAGCCTTTTCGGGTATCCTCAATACTTGCTTTAATATCCATAATCTGTTTTCACTCCTTTATGATTTCTCTATCACTATTTCTACTTTTTTACTTGTAATTCTGCTACGGAAATATAGTGTTTTACAAAAAATTCTTCCTGTGCATTTTCTGAGAGCATCTTCCAATGTTCCTCATTCCACTTAGCAAGTTCTTCTTCATTCATGGATGCACCAACACCTCGACAGGCTCTCATTCTTCCATGCCATCCTTCTCTGCTAAATGGAACATCAACTCTAAACTCTTCCTGCTTGATCACATCAAAGTATTCCCTGAATTCTTCAGGTACATAAACTGGTTGTACTTTATCTCCATATGCATTCCAGCTTGGATTATACTTTAATATGATTTCCTCGCTATTACCGGCAATCTCATCTTCATATGGTAACCATCCCATGTAAAGAATAAGCATCTTTCCATCCGGCTTCAAAATCTTCGCAAAGTTTTCTGTTATTGCTGCAGCATCCAGATACCAAATGCACTGACATATCGTGATCACATCAAATGTATTATCCGGATAATCTATATCTTCTGCAGGACAAGCATAGAAATCTATATCCATATTCTGTTCGGAAGCAAGGAATTTTGCCTGTTCTATCTGATTTTCTGAAATATCGGTCCCTATCCATTTCCCACCAAACTTGTACATATTCCGCGGAAGAACACCTGTTCCTGTACCGATATCCAGTACCACCTGTCCATCCTTACATAATCCTAAATCCAAAATATACTGATAAAACTCTTTGGGATATATGTCTCTATATTTTGCATAGTCCTTTGATGTATTTCCAAAATCAAAAGCTTTTCCATTATCAATACCAGAAATCTTCATATAATCTGTCCTCCTCTTCAGTTTCTATAAGTTCTCTGCAATGCCTACTGCCACTTCAAATGTCTTTTTTTGTATATTATATTCTTTTTCATTTCCCAGAGATGCCATATCCCATGAGTCTCCTTCAAGAAGATCTGCGCCAAAGAAAAATGGATATAACTCATAGCCGTAGTAGTTACACATAGCTTGTAGACCGGACACCTCCATCTCAACCGTAATACAACCATCCTGACGTCTGGCCTCTGCCTTATCAACCGTCTCCATATATATTGCATCGGTTGTCCAGTTCTTCCCCATCACATATGGATATTTTAGCTTATCAAAGATTTCGGCAAGTTTATCAGCATTCTTTATATCAACATAATCAGATGCTTCCATGTAATGATATGACAAACCTTCATCACGATATGATGCTGTTGGGACGATCAAATTACCCTTACAACTTTCTGAATCTAAGATTCCACTGGAACCGTATATAATAAATTTACTTGCGCCCCCTATATAATGGACTTCATGCATTACAGCAGCTGCAGATGGTGCACCAATCGGGCTCATATAAAACAAAACACTTATATCATCCAATTTTAAAAGATATATATCTATATTACCGTTCGCCGTGCTTGAGTAACCGACCGACTCATACTTATATTTTTCTAAAACCATATCTCTGACATGCTGAGAAAATGTAACTATACATATATCTGATATCATCTTCGGGTTCTTAAAAATCTGTCCCGGATCTATCAATGCCTTAGACTTGTTATCAAAAGAATTAATAATACTCATACTTAAATTCCTCCTTATGCAGAAAGACCACCTATCCGAGAAGATAGGTGGTCTATAATAGCTAATACTATAGTATTCTAATAATCCACTCATGCTTTTAATCCCGGAAACTTACATACTAAATCTAGACCATTCACTAGTCGAAGTAGTGCTGATCTTAGTGTGACGTATGCATTTGCGAGATTAAAGTTACGCATGAATAAACTCCTTATAATATCGTATCACTTGTTTCAAAATAATAATGTGTTTAGGATACTCTGCTCCTTCGTATCTGTCAACAACAAATCTTTTTTAATTTATTTTAAAACGCCTCTTGACAAATGCAGCATGCTGCATATATACTTCAAGCAACTTAATTGTGCAGTATGCTGCATATTTAATCAGGAGGACAACTTATGGATCAATATAATACACCAATATTTACTTCTCTCGTTGAAATATCCCGACTTGCAAACACTCTGCAGAGTGTTATGGACATGGGAATAGATGATATCACATCAAGACAGTGGCTTCCACTTATGATACTTGGAAGATGTGAAGAAGCTCCAAATCTTAATCAACTCGCTGAGAAATGTGGAATCACAAGACAGAGTACAAAACAACTAATTGATAAGCTTGTTGAAAAAGGATATGTAACCCTTGAAAAGTCCGACACTGACAAGAGAAATATGCACATAGTTATCACAAAAAAAGGACGCAACTGGGGTGCAAATAATCTAGAAAAAAATATGGCATTTGTTTCTGAACTCTACTCAGATATTTCTGAAAGAGATATAAAGACATTCGCTAAAGTTCAGCAGAAACTGCTGGATAAACTAGACACTATGAAAGAAGAATTAAAGAATGAAGAAGAATAATATCGGCGTAATCCTTCGTCTGTTTCTGTTTGTGCTTTTACCTAACCTAGTCACCACTCCGCTTCGAATATTTGTGGAAGCAGTCATTGAAGGACATAAAGAAGCTCCTAATTTTGTCACTGTTCCCTTTATTATATACGGAATCATTGCTGAGCTTGTAGTGGGATTTGGATATGTGATAATCGGATACAAACTGCCGATAAAGAATACAATCCTTCGAGGCTTTACCTATATCATGCTTATTTTTTTCAGTAGTTATCTTCCTAATATCCTGGCAATGTTAGGTGGTGATGGAAAGATAATCCAGGAATCCCTTACTATGGGAATCATTGTTGTTGATATAGTATCTTACACATTTAAAGGTCTCGTTCTGGGAATTCTTATGAAGAATTATAATGTTAAGAACACTGATAAAACGGAGAACATCACAAACACCAAGTTCTTAGTCTGTGCAATTATAAATGGAGCTCTATTTGCAGGATTAAACTTTATAACCGATATAATAGCAGGTGCAGTTAATGACTCCTGGCGTCTATGCAGCATTCTTGGAGTTTCATCCAACCGTGAAGCTTCATTCTATATTGTATTCACTATATTCATGTATATAGCAGGAGCACTTATTCCAATATGGAACCGTTATTGCCTTCCAAAAGATGCTTCAATATCTGCATCCATGGTTTTTTCACTAGAAGTTTCTCTTTTTGTTTGGCTGCCAAATGTACTTATCATGGCATTCTTCGGAACGCCATTCCTAATTACTATGGGTTATGGAGTCGCTTACATCTTTATGATCATGATCTGTATACTTGTATATCGATTTACCTGCTGTAAGTTCCGGAAATATAACCGTATGCGATAACATTTCCATATTCATCTGGATTACCACTTTTACTTATGGACAGATAATTGTAATACATATAATCCGCTGAATGGAATTCCTCATCAAACTTCAGTTCCATATCTTTGTCAGGTTTTCCCTTCATTGCATATACGAAGATAGTATATGTATGCTCCCCTGATCCTACTGGAGGGTATGGGCCTACATATTTAAATTCCGGATTATCCTTGTACTGATTAACATTGGCTCCTGTGGCAAGCTCTTCTTCTCGCACATCTGATGCTACCCAGTGAACCCAGTTATTTGCAGATTCATCAACCATATATATGAAATAGTAATCCGCTCCCTCTACCTTATCGAAGCTGAGTTCTGGAGACAGATTCTCACCCTTATCCGTATTAGTAATCCTATCACTCCAGACTCCATTTTGAATGTCTTCTGAACTAACAGTCATAGTAGCCTCTTCCTTAAAATCATATATGGTTTTTTCATAGTTCCCATATCTGGATTTATATATATACTTTGTCATTGAATGCGCCATCATTATTCCAAATATAGAGACCATAGAAGTGATCAGTAGTATCGTTATAGACTTATTAATCGAAAACCTGACCTTTCTGCTATAACTCGTTTCTACGTCAACCTCATCTACATATTTTGTAGTGTCCTTCTGTCGGAATAAAACCACTGCAAATATAAGAAAAAAGAGATGCACTAACATCATCATAACAAACAGTTCTATAGAGTCTTTCTCTCCAAGTCCGACCCATTTAGCCACATAATAAATATCTGCCGCAACAAAAATCAAATATGCGAGAAGATAAAGAAGCCCACCTATCACACTGTCACGGGCATATGCATTTTCCACCAGATCTGTTCTTGGCAGATTAGTCAGATCGCGGTCATATTGCTTCTTATCTTCAGGTAGTTCAAAATGATTCTTCTTAAGTCGACTAAGATATATACTTGCGTCAAAAAGCATAAATGCGCTTATAACAAATACCACAGTTGAAATATCCATCAAGCCGGCAAGGAGCATATAAAACAAAACCAGACCACCTCTCGATGAAAAAGAATCAGTTCCAGAAAGGATAAAGGATTCTAAAAAAAGCACAAGAATATATAGCAAGATAACTGAACCTGAAATTATCAGTAGTATCTTCCATTTCTTTTTGGTTTTTGTATCATATCTGATTGGTGTTACCCTCGTCATATTATTACACCTCAAGCCACTGATCCATTCCCGCTCCAGCATCATCATTTGGACGCACTTTGAATCCAAACTTTTCATAAAAAGCTTCTTTACCCTTTGCGGAATTTAGGGTGATCTTTACCTTATATCCAGGCTTCATATCCTTCTTAAGTTTAATGATGCAGGACTCTACAAGTTTTCTTCCTATTCCCTGTCCTTGATAAGCCGAATCAACGATCACATCCGACAAAAATGCAATATAGCCTCCATCCCAAAGAAGTCGGACTACACCTATCGCTTTCTCTCCTTCTCTCACACATAAGACATAATACGCATTATCAATACATGCTTTAGCCTGTTCGAGAGGAAACTCCTTCCAGCCAACATCATGTCTAAGCTGCATATATTCTTCCGGAGTAATATCGTCCACGTACTTAATCTCAGATGGGATCTCATTTGCATTCTTCTTTTCGAAATACTTCTTCCAATATGGATTCTCTTTATCAAAGATTTCTTTCTGCTGAGGAGTCAGTTTTTTAGGATAATCCGTCATTAGATTGAAAACAGTTTCTTTATCAAAAGAGAACACATGTATCCCAGCCTTTTTCTCCTTAACCCACCATATAATATCGGTCTTTTTCTTCTTATAGAATTCTCTGTCTGAACCATTGGTAAAAAGCCTCTTCTGATCATCCAGCCGAGTACACTCTTCCTCTAATCGCTTGAATTCCTCTATCTTTCTACGACCCTCAGCAACCTTCTGATAATAACTAACCTCATCAGGTTCTATTGGATAGTAGGTATTATAATAAGAATACCCTGAACCCACATTATACTCATGGGTTTCGACATTATAATATTTCCCGGATTTAGTAACACCTATCCACTTGGTATACCAATCCTCTCTATTTACTTCATAGCAGAATAGTTCTTCAACTTTTTCGTCTGGTATAACACTTTTTTCCATAAACACTATATCCTCAATCTAGTACAATTAATCATCTATCTGTAATTCTGCCACAGATGTATAGTGTTTTACAAGAAAAAACCACCTATCCGAGAATGATAGGTGGTAAGAAACTGTTACTTTTCACTTTTTTACTTTTCACAATAGATCTGAATTGCTCTATCCACAAACTCGCCAGTTCCATCTCCACCGGCTCTATCTATGTTAGCTTTCATTTCTCCTGGTGCACTGTATGCTTTACCAAGACCAGAAAGAATCTCCTTTGTACAGTTGTACATCTTATCAGTGATGAAATCCTGTAACTTCTTCACCTGCTTCTGAACCTTATCAGAGCCAGGATCCTGCTCCTTCATTCCACCGAATTCTGTGAATATCTTCATCATATCTTTTACGATATTTGCATTATCCTCAGCGGTTCTTCCTTTACTCTTCTTTTCATATTCCTTGTAAGCATCCGTATCACCCCAGAACTCCTTTGCCTGAGCTGCATATTCATCTATCTTCTTTGTATCAAATGCTGTAAAATCCATAATGTTATTAACTCCTATCTCTTTTATTCCACGCGCAAGATTAAGCAGATTCTCAATATGTTCCTTCTTAAGAGTGAGAAGCTCTATCTGCTGTTCAAGAGCTTTTCTTTTATCAAACTGAGGACTATCGATTATCTTACCAATATCTTTTAGAGGAAATTCTAATTCTTTAAACAGTAATATCATCTGTAATCTTTCCAAAGCTGCATCGTCATACAGCCTATATCCTGATTCAGTATAGTCCGACGGTTTCAGTAACCCTATGCTGTCATAATATTGTAGAGTGCGTATACTCACTCCGGAAAGCTTACTGACTTCATGTACTGTCATCATTTTTTCTTCCTCCCTCTTACGTGTTGATGTAATCATAAACTATTACGTAACGTTAGAGTCAATACCTTTTTTAAACTTTTTTATTTTTTTAAATTTTGTCCTTATACCTTTCAAGAATGTCACGCGAGTATTCCTTTTTCATATCAGAATCTCTGACAATCTTCCATAGAGCTGCTGCCGCTTTTAGCCTGTCGCTAAACACTCTTGTTGTATCATCAGCTGAGAAATCCTTAACAAATTTATTCCACTGAAGTGCTGCCCTGTCATATACCGCATAGGTCTTCTTTCCGTAGTATATATCCAGTAGATCTCCTAGAGTAAAAGATTCATCACCATTTTCCTTCACAGCTTTAGCAGTAGCAACCATATCAACATTAAACTTAAATGGACTCACACCCGTCTCTTTTGCGAAGAACTCACGAAACCTGTTGCCAAATGTAAATCCACATTCAATAAGCCCAGTATCCAATGTTAATTTCGTAACTACATTCTTGGACTTCCTAATTTTTTTCTTCTCTGGCAATATCTTCTCTCCCAAAAAATAAGCTTCAATAACTTTATTCAGTTCTATTTTCCCACTAGGTGCATTAAGCCCATGGGACTTGCATATCTTTATTAGTTCATCGCGATACCAATAATATTTGCAAAACTCGTCATAATCTTTGATATCATCAAAATCTGGTCTATTCATCATAAATCACCCTATGGCTTTTATTGGATGCCTAATTACAGTCTTTAGTTTCTCAGGAGCAACTTTTCTCGCATCGCTAAGATATATCTCGTGATGCAAACGTTCATCTGTTATATCAAGTTCACATCCCTGCTGTTCCATATACTCATGCATCATACTTACTGTAGCAGGCTCGTCATCATAGGAGCCTATGTGCATACACTGAACACACAGTCCTTCCTCTATGGTCAGAAACTCAACCTTTGAGAAATCCATTTTCTTCTTCTTGGTTGCCTCATCAACCGCCCACTGAAAATCCTCTTCAGTTACAAAATCAGGAAGCCTTATAACTGATATCCAATGAAAACCATCTTTATGATTATAATCAATTCCTTCTTTTGCTAGCTGCCCATCCTGCCACCAGAATCCTTCAAGTGGAGGTACAACATAATCGAAATATCCTTCTATCTTATGATCACCCTTCTTGCTCATCTTGATGGTAAAAGCAATTCCATACAGAAGACCGATTGCCTTCTTATAATCCCCATCCTCTTCATTTGGATCACCACTTCCCCTGACCGCTATATAATTCATCTTCGGAACTGTAACAATCTCCGGCCTCGCCTTAGGCATATAAAATTCTTTATATTCTTTCTTAAAATCAAATGTCATCTCAACCTACCGTCCTTCGTCTTTCGCTTCAAAAGGTTTATTCCAGGAACCAATCTCAATCAGATTCCCCTCTGGATCCGCAATGTAACAAGTCCTCTGTCCCCATGGTTCCAACTCAGGTGGGAGCACCGGTGTTGCACCATTCTCAACTGCTTTATTAAAAGCTTCATCAACTTCTTCAAATGTATCTACATAAAGAGCTATCTCAAAATGTCCATTCAACCCTTTTATATATTCATACTTACGACTTGTCATATCCTCAAAGTCTTTCCTGCCATAAAGAAGAAATAATGTCCCATCCTTTACAAGATAAACATTATTTGTATCCTCTGCTTCCTTAATTTCAAAACCAAGCACATCTCTGTAAAAACGAATCATCTTCGCCATATCGTCAACAAGTAATCCAAAACCATCTAAACGCATATCTTCTTTCACTCCTTTTGTCTTAATTATCTTACAATCACAATCGTAAAATACCCAGCCTCGTCTGGCATGGCTTGAGTATTAATAAATATCTTTTCACCTGGCATACCACAGTTTTCCACCATATATGCTGTCTTTCCACTTTCTGAAACCTTCTTCTTAATTTCTTTTAAATGACTTCCAGCCTTTAATATGATCAGCGTACCATCAAACGGTATATATTCACCCGAAGTAATCATTACGGGTTCACGTCCTAAAGCAAGCGGGAGATTTAGGCTCGCTCCAACTGCGGAAAATGAAGTGATTCCATTTATTATTTCTATATCAAAGCCCTGCTCTTTAATCATGTCGGCAATATAGAAAAATGTTGAATAAAACTCCGGATCTCCAAGTGTTAGAAAAGCCACGCTTTTTCCAGATTTAAGTTTATCAATAATTTGATCCGCCACTTCCTGATGCGACTTTCTTAAATCTCCCATCTTCATCGGAAAATTCATCGGCATTATTTCTTTCTCAGAAACACTTGGACACGCCTGCTTCGCTATCTGATATGCAACACCAGGTTCAAAGTCTTTTGCCGGGCACGCGATAACATCTGCCATATTTATTGTTTTAATTGCTTTTATTGTAAGCATATCTGGATCCCCCGGACCCACACCTACAGCATAAAGAATCCCCTTCATAGTTTCTCTCTTTCTCCTATCCATTAACAAGTTTCAAGAACTTCTTATCATTCATCTGCTCATTTGTAATATACTCTCCATCGTGGAACAAAGCATAGTTTGTTATAGGTGTCGGAGCACTCTGCGCGTCTTCCCTGCTCTCTATATGAATAGCCTGAAATGGAATACCATTCTCTTCAGCAGTCTTCTCCAGGACTGGAACATACTTCCCATTAAATGGGCACTGGCTGGTGTAGTATAAAACATATCCCATCTCATCTATATGAGGATGCTTTGCACATTCCTTGAACTTAGGTGTATCTGCATCCTCATAAAAAGGCAGAAACATAAGTCGAATACCATTATCCGCTTCATCTGCCACTAGGAATCCCTTGTAAGCCAGGAAATTCGGATCAGAAAGAAATGGCTTCTTCTTATCAGCACTTAGAATACAAAGCCCCTTCTTTCCCTTTTCCTTACTATCCTCAATACAAGCATTTAACAAATCTGAAGAGTAGCCATGCCCTTTAAGTGCACCTGACACCCACAGACAATCAATATACATATATCCCTCTGCCTCGATTGGTACCCATGCATTTTCCGCAGGTATATATTCAACAAAGCACTTGCCTCTCTCCGCACTTTTTAGAAAAACTAGACCTTCATCAAACCTATCTGCAAGCCATGCTTTTTTTGAGGATACCTGCGCATCCTTATTGTTGGTAATCGCACAGCAGATATGCTCCTTTTCCAGGTTTTCTTTTGTAACTCTAATATATTCCATATCTAATCCTTATTCTCCTTATAAATCTTTGTCATTTTCTGCACCAAACGAGTGAGTCTTTCTCTTGCTTCTTTCGGTTCAAGCACTTCTGCCTTATCTCCAAATGTCAGGAGCCAATTGATCAGATTATCCATGTCGGTATAATCTTCTGCAAAAAGAAGCCTGCCATCATCCCGCTCTGAAAAACACGAAGGGCCAAACTCTTCAACCAATCGCCACTTCTGATCTGGTTCAAAGAGAGCTTTCACTTTTATCCCACCCGGGAAAAGCTTTTCATTTGACAGATCAGGAACACTCACTTCCCTGCATTCAAAACTCTTTTCTAATTTTTGAACTTTATCCATGCGATTCAGTTTGAATAACCTGAAGTCATTCTTTTTCAGACACCAGCCCCACAAATACCAGCTCGACCACCGGAATATCAGGTAATACGGCTCAATAATCCTATTACTTTCTCCTGAGGGGGCGTAATATCTGAATTTAACCAAATGTCTTTCCCCAATCGCATCCTGCATGGTTTCTATCTTTGGAGCCAGTGTCTCCCCGTACCATGACGACAGATCGATCAGTATTGAATCTCTGCCACTTATAAGCTCAGAAGAACCTGCTTGAATCTTCTCCATAAGCTGTCCATAGTAGCCGCTGCCACTCACACTGTCCAGACTTCGAAGTCCCGCCAGGATCATCTGCATATCCTTCGATGTCAGAATAGTCCTATCCATCCGATATCCACTCATGATACTGATTCCGCCACCAGTTCCCTGAGTCGTCTGTATAGGAATACCCGCCTTGCATAGATCCTCTATATCTCTATTGATTGTCCTTCGCGATACCTCAAATCGCTCTGCAAGTTCCGGCGCCGTTGTCTTTTCTTCCTGCAGTAGCACGGACAATATCCCGATGAGTCTGTCTATCTTCATACGTCTCACGCTCCATATGTATCTTATCAATTCAAACACGACATCTATATGTCATGTTTATTATATCAAGAACAAAAAATATAAAACAACAAAAAATGCCTTGATAATTGTAATTATCTCGGCATTCTTTGAACCAATCTTCCTGATGGTCATCATATGAAACTACATATTTATTTCGTTTTGATTTCTACTACGAACTTACCTTCAATAAGTTTTACTTTCATCTTCCATCCATGAAGTTCAACTATATTTTTCACAATTGTAAGACCTATGCCCGAACCTGATTTACCAGTTCTTGCTTTATCCTTCTTAGAAAATGGATTATCCAGTTTCTTTATATCTTCCTCACTCAGTCCACTTGCTTTATTCGAAAAACTAATCTTATGATTTTCTATTTTTATTTTCAAATGGGAGCCTTCATCTGCATATTTAAAGGCATTATTTAAGAGATTTCTAAAAGCTTCACTGATCCAGAATTCATCTGCATGAATAGTTCTATCATCACCAAAAATATCAACACTTATATCTCGTTCCTCGCGAACTGCTTCGCTGTCATCCACAAGTTTATCTAGCACTTCTCTTATGCTGATATCTTTCTTTTCAAGCACTCCATCTCCAGATTCCAATGACGAAAGCATAAGCGTCTTATTGATAAGCGTAGTCATATAGTCTACATTTGTCATAATGTTTCCAGCATACTTATCACCCTTCGCTCTATCACTATCATCCTCGGAATTCATGACATCCACCATATTTTCAGCATTTCCTCTAAGTACCATAAGTGGTGTCTTTAGATCATGTGCCATCACATTTGTAAGTTCACGTCTATAGGTGTCCATCTCATAAATGTTTTTCTGCTTCAGATATGTCACCAATGATATGATCAAAGTAAGAATAATTACACAGCCATAAAGTATAATTCCATCCCTTGCCAATATATCAAGGTTAGTAAGATTTTCTTTATTAGGCCAGATAGTCCTTCCGTCGCCCGCGGAAAGTCTTAGATAATTATACTGATCCACAAGTTTCACTTCACAGTTTTGTATATAATTATCCTCTTCGACAGAAAATTCATAGTCCCTCTGTCTCTCAATGGTGGTCCATTTCAACAATTGAAAGCGTGATTTTGTAAGTGATGGAATCCCTTTTGCCCCTTCTGGAGTAGAAGAATAATATAATCCCAAATATTCTTTTTCGTCTAAGCTATAATATGTATAACCTTGATTTTCTAACTCTTCTTTTGATGGCAGATCCAAAGATATACACTCATCATAACTAGTATCAGTTGTCCCAGATATTACGTACGTAGCATATATTTTGTCAGTCAAAAAAGTGAAATCATCTTTAAGATACACTTCATCCACAGAAAAATAAACTGTCACGTGTTTATATGATTTATTAATCTTCTTCGATATATTATCAATTAATTCTGACACATTACTATCCTGACAAATGTAGGATACTTCGGGTTCATATGAATAATCAATATAATATTTGTTAAAAACCAGAGTATTGGGTTCTTTCAATGTTACATTTCTATCATCAACTCCATTAAAATATATTTCTATATAATACTTTTGGCTATTTGAAAGTCTCGGACTTGAACAATAAAATATAAGAGTATTCTTATAAAGTCGATTTCTATCCTGGTCAGAAAGATTCTTATAAGATTCATCATAATCCGGAAGAGTATGATATACATTTCTATATGTAGTGTCGATATTTGTATGAATATAATCCTCTCTATATGAACTAGCTTGTCCACTTGGAGTAATCATACTCTCGTCATACTGACTCATCTCTCTGTTCAGCCACTCCATAAAGAAGTATCGCCTTGCATAAACCAGTCCAGCAAAAACAACGGTTGCAACACAGATAGATACCAAAAATCTGACGAGAAATATCCTCATAAATCTAGGTTTTCTAACAATTCTTTTCTTTTTATCTGCGGATATTCTATTATTGTCTTGTAATATAGACTTCCTCATCTATTACTCCTGAGTCAACCAGCTTTCTCAACCAGTCATCCCCCGAATGATCTCCTACCAAATGTAAAAACGTAAGAGGCTCCAGATTGTCATTAGGCCAGATTGATGCAGTAGTTGTAATCCGTTTTCCATCAACATCAAAATGACTCACATATTTATCACTATAATCAAAGTTCGAAAATGTTACTCCACCTAATGTCATCTGATAATCAAAATGTAGGTCATCTTCAGTGGCTCCTGTTGTAGATTTCCACTTATAATAATCATCCGACAACATAGTATCAGTAAAGATAGTTGAAAATACTTTATCAGATGTGGTATCTAATGAAACTTCAACTTCTGTTTTCTCTTTTGAAACTTCATTAATATAATCCGTCAGAGTTCTTCCGTCAAATGTAATTACACCATTTTCATTTTTTGTACTCTTCTCAACTCCATCAACCTTAAGTGTAATTGTTTCTTCATTATCAATCATCTTGATAAGCATGTTATGAAGCTGATTTGCAGCTTTATCTTTTTGATCTAAAGTTACCTTGAAGCTGACTTCCGTAGATTTTTTATTTGGTTGAACCTGAGTATACTCTACCAAATATCCATCATCATCAAATTCACAGGTTACTCTATCAATCAATACATCCTCGCCTTTTACATAGTATCCTGACGAATCCATATAGTATTTTCCATTTGCGTCCTCATACCACTGAGCTCTTGGCTCGTAGTTCCAATATCCGTCATCTCCAATCCAATATCCATCAATCCATTCTGCTTTAGCATATGAATCCTTATCTATCTGATAATACCAGCCTTTTTTATCCTTCTTCCAACCATACTCGATCAGGTATCCGGAAGAGTCAAACTCATAACTTTTACCATCTATAAAACAAAAGCCATCCTTTGCATACCAGCCACTATCATCACCATACCACCAGCCCTTTGAGTCTTTTTTCCAGGATGCCTGATACTCACCGGTCTGAATACCATTTTCATCCAGGAACCACCCATCTATATACATGTAACGTACATACTTTCCATTATCCCCCTTATACTTCCAGCCATCATCCGTCTTTATCCAGCTTCCTGCAGCATTTGTTGTAAATGATCCAGCTAGAACTAAAGACGCTGTCAAAACCATACCTAATACACCTTTTTTCTTCATGTTAACCTCCATTTTAGCCCTGGAGCTGATAGCCCCTTTTAAATACAGTCTTGATATTCTTCCCCTCATCACCAAGCAGTTTTCTCAGATTTTTTACTCTGTTATCCACCACTCTTTCATTCCCTTCATAATCATATCCCCATACCTTTAAAAGTATAGTTTCTCGTGAAAGATTTGAATTCTTGTTTTCCATAAGGAGTCGTAATATCAATAATTCTTTCTGTGGAAGGTCAATCTTTTCTTTTCTCACAAATACATCAAGCGTAACAGGATTTAGTCTGATATTTCCACATTCCAAAAAACTGTCTCTCATAAGACCCTTAGATCTTTTTAGAAGCGCCATACTCTTGGCGTAAAGCTGTTCAATGGAAAATGGTTTTTGAATATAATCATCACAACCCAGGCTGTATCCATGAAGCACATCATCCATCTGACCGCGCGCTGTCAGAAATATGATAGGTATATCACTGTTAGCTCTGATGTCTGAACATACCGTATAACCATCTATCTCTGGCATCATTACATCCAATAGTACCAGATCAAACTGTTCCTCATACAGCATTTCCTCACCAGTCTGTCCATCAGAAGCAATCGTTACCTCTGATTCCTTTCTTCGGTCGAAGAAGTCCTTAACTAATTCAGCAATATCCAAATCATCTTCGATCAGGATTATTTTATACATTTAGATTTCCTTCCGTCTTTTTTTACGAGGTTATAATACAAACAAGATGTATCATTCTTATATCATTTTTATTTTTTCTAAAACATGTACAAATTCAGATTTATGCTTCAAGGTATTCCACTATCGGCTCAATATATTTTTTATCAGATATATCATAAGAGGAAGAAATTCTCTCTACCATGGCCTTATCTTCCTCACTAGGATTCTTCTTTTTCTTAAGCATATTTATAAACATTTTCATCGCAAATTTTGATCCCGCGCTCATCTTTTCATAGTTGAATCCGCCCTGACAATAAAATGCCTTTATATACTTTCTTTGTTCATCATCAAGAATATTCTTCATCATAACTTCAGTCTGTGGATTGTCACATGGACTTCCTCCCACGCAGAACACCGCAAGTCTCTTGTCCTTCCAAGAAGGTGCCTTTCCAAGATACCATTTGACCTTAGATATTTTTTCTGCCATAGCCCATCCACCATAAACTATTGCCTGATAACCATCAAAAAATCCCATACTCTTTTTCTGTGCATCCTTAAGATCCAGAACATCTGCCTTCATTCTCTCCGCAAGCCACTTTGCATACTTTTTTGTGAAACCCGTCTGAGACGTATATATCACAAGTGTTTTCATAAAATAATTTTCCTCCATTAATCCCAAGATATTTCTTTAAGATTGTTGTGCATCTTCATAATCGTTTGAATTGTAATCATAAGACCTTGCTCATCAATACCATTAAAAATCTGTCCAACGATCTGCTGACTCTGTCCATCGTTTTTCTCACAAAACTTCTGGCAGGCCTCAGTTACATATATCCTCTGCTTTCTCTTATCATTTTCATCAGTTTCAAATGTTATAAACCCTTTTTTCTCTAGTTTAAGAAGGATCTGTTTCACATTCTGATGAGAGCTTCCCATTATATCTGAGAGCTCATTTATGGTTGGGGCTTCCTTGCAAAGATTAATACATATAACTGCAAAAAACTGTTTCCAGGTTATCTCCTCAAAAAAGGAATCTGCCGAAGCCTGATACTTATTATCAAACGCACTAAGCAGCCCCAGCAAAAAAGCCTGTGGTGGCATATCTCCAAATTCTACTGTACTCATATTCATAGCCTCATCGTAGTTCATTTTTTTAGTCTCCTATCCTTTTATTTTTTCGATATCCTGACCACCTGCCTAAGCACTAGAAACAGATAGATATAAGATACGACAAAAATACCTCCAAATACCAAAAGAAAAGCAACATTTGCTTCCACGCCTGCAATAATCTGAAAAATACCCATTGTTACAACTGCCGTTATCAAAGTAACTGCCTTTACAATGATCACAGGTCCAAGAATATAACCGAGTCTAATCTTATGCTTAAGCAGATATGCTATTACAAAACAAGCTGGGACAATGATTCCTAGATCCATAGCCTGAATGACAAGAGTTGTGCAGTTATCCAGTCCTTCTGGCACCTCTCCCTTAAGTAGCGATTGAAATATTCGTCCTGACCACATAAAGAATATGGCGATACCCGATATGATTAGGAATACCCTAAGTCCCTTTGTTTTCATTTCCTTCTCAAGTTTAGCAACCACCTCATCTTTTTGCAAAATACATATATTCATAACTAAACCATAAAATGATATCGTCATGGCCGCCACATACAATAAGAACAACTCATTATAAAACATAAGAAATGCATAGCTCATATATGTATAAAGCATATAGCCAAAAAGTCCTGTTAATATATATCGGCCAAGTACATGTTTCTTATACACTAATATTAATGACACGATCATTCCTGGTATAACAACGATCAGCGTAACTAAATCCTGCGCTATCGCCTGGACCGCACTTGACTCAGAGTTCCGTGCATAAAGCCCTTTTCCATATAATGTTACGGTCTGCCCAAAAGTTGACGTAACCGTTTCTTCAGGAATAGTCCCCTTTGTAATTAAAGGAACTACTGAACAGACAGCTGCGATGATAATAACCAGGACAGCTAGTATATTGATAGTTTTTTCTGCTTTTCTTTGATTATCCATTTCATTCCTCTCTATTCTTCTTCGTACATAATTAACCTAAAACCTTGATTTTTCTTAATTTCCTATCAAAGTAAAATGCAAACGCTGCAAGAATAATAAATATAAAAACCTTCGTAATCAGTGCAGGAATCGGCAGTTCAATCCCGGCAAGAATTTGAAATATAGTCTGAACCGGAAGCATGATTCCAATGACCAGACATACTATTAATATCATCCTAAAAAGAACATAACCAATAAACTTCTCTTTTTTACAAAGATAGTACGTAATAAACATGAGCGGACTGACGATTCCCATATCAAGCACATATGTAGGTTCCGTGGTGTATACTTCAATAAGCGCAAGTGGTGAACCCTTTATCAGAGTTGGAATAATATCCGGAAGCCATGCCACAAATAGAGAGAATCCCGATAAAATGAGAAATACTTTCATTCCTTTAGTAAAAAAAGAATTTACTCCTCTGTTTTCTTCATTTTCCTTTTTATAAAAAAATGCAAGTAATATATTTACGCTGAAAAGACATGTGCTGAATAAAAGTATATACACAAGATGTAATCTGTTATACGTAACACCAAAGGCAAGACAGGCCGAATAATATAATAATAAGCTTATATATCCAAAGTTTTGAATATATCTTTCCACGCTCTGCTCTTTCCGGAATTTGGTAAAGGAATAAAGAGCAAGCGGTACAACGACAAACAGTACAGTAAAATCTGTTCCTATATGGATCGGAGCCTTGAAAAATGAATCATGTGAATAAATCCCGGATCCCCATATTCGAATGCTCTCCCCATATTGGTTCATCGCATAGTATGACTGTCCCGGATCAAATGATAATATGCCTGCAATTGTAACACCATCACTAATAGTATTGTCACTATATTCAATACAATCAATATTTTATTCTTTTCATTCATCACTATTCCTCCATAAAAAATGTAACATGTTACCTATATATGTAACATGTTACATTTTTTGTGTCAATAGTTTTTTTATCTCAATAGTTTTTTTTATCTCAACAGATTTTTTTTATCTCAATAGTTTTTTAATTAAATCACCCGAAGATTTTTAGTTAACCGAAAAGCATCTTTGCCGCTTTTTCAAGTTCCTTTCTTTCCTGATAGTTATCATAACCGCTTTCCTTGTCATCTATTCCGGCTACCGGATCAATAAAAAACAGACCATCACGATTACAGTAAAAGTAAATTCTTCTGACTCCGTTAATCTTAAATCGAGCTTCCGATCGTCCCTCCGGATATAGCTTCACCATTTGAATACCATCAGATGTGGCAGCTGCCACAAATGATATATAATGCTCCTTGGTCATGCTGTGATCGATCCGCACATAATATTCATCCTCAACACGCTCGATAAAAATCATGTGATTCTCATCTGTCGGGTCTGCATCCAGCGGAGATAACTGAATTCCATGACAATGAATAGCTGCCTCACCCATGCTATGTATTACATTTCCACAAACCGGGCAAACATAAAACTTCGACCTCAGCATATTAGCAGATACATTCTCATTATGAATAGTATTACCAGATATCAGTTCCGTAACTGAAATCTTGAATGCCTCTGCGATAGGTTCCAACAAAGTTATATCTGGATAACCCTTAGCCGTTTCCCACTTTGAAACTGTCTTATCACTCACGCCTAATATCTCTGCCAGCTGAAGCTGTGTCATCTTATTCTTTTCTCGCAGTTCCTTAATAACTGCGCCAGTTACATATTGATTCATTTTTCATACCTCCTGTACTTAATCTGTACAGATTGTATTTCACCCCGAGCCTTTACACAATCTACGCATAGTAGAGAAAACCTTTGTTGCCTTTTCCTTGTTTAGACACCTTTTTCAGAGGCTCCAGCAACACTTTTTGACTTTTTACAAGTTTTTTGTTGCCTTTTCCTTGTTTAGACACCTTATTTCAACCACGCCAGCAACACTTTTCTACTTTTCACTCTTCTTTTGTTGCTTTTTTCTTGTTCGAACTCCTCATTTCAACTACTCAAGCAACACTTTTCTACTTTTCACTCTTCTTTTGTTGCTTTTTACTTGTTCGAACTCCTCATTTCTGCTACTCAAGCAACACTTTTCTACTTTTTACTCTTCTTTTGTTGCTTTTTACTTGTTCGAACTCCTCATTTCTGCTACTCAAGCAACACTTTTCTACTTTTCACTCTTCTTTTGTTGCTTTTTACTTGTTCGAACTCCTTATTTCAACCACGCCAGCAACACTTTTCTACTTTTCACTCTTCTTTTGTTGCTTTTTTCTTGTTCGAACTCCTCATTTCTGCTACTCAAGCAACACTTTTCTACTTTTCACTCTTCTTTTGTTGCTTTTGTCTTACTCAAACAACTTATTTTAGTTCTTCAATCAACACTATACGTTCTTTCACAAGTTTTTTGTTGCCTATTTCTTTCGAATCACTGTATTAACCATATCCTGAGTGAATCCGACTGCCAAAGCTGTGTACTTTGAGCCCTCATTAGCGACAGCATGAGCCCATACAGGCTTCTTCCCAATACTTAATACTTCACGGCACATTCTATCCGCAAGCGCCTTAGCAAGACCCTTATGTCTGTAGTTCTCATTTGTCTCAACACCAATGTCTACTTCTTCCGAACTTACTGCTGCCGAGAATGCTACAGCTATCACTTTCTCCTCGTCCAGAGCCACATATCCGAATCCCTTATCAAGAAACTGTTCTTTACCTGTCCAAGAAAATGTTGGAATGATCCTTCCCTGAATCCTGTCGTAATTTGAATCATCTATTCGTTCTATTCTATAATCACACTTGCACTCCGTTGGTAATAATGTCCCAAAACTATATTCCGCTCTTTTATCAAGGACTAAGTCATCCTTATCCGAGAAGAACTGAATAACCTTAGGATCATCAGTGATAAGAATAAACCTCATATCACCTTCTTTAAAATAATAATCCTCATATATTCTTTGAAGAAATGATTCGCCTACATCACCAGACAGATAAGCAAATCCTGAATAATGCCAAAATAGAACTGACTTTATATCATTCTCATCATCAGGAATAATATCACCGTCCTGCAGCCCTTCCACTATTGATAATGGATAAACCCTGTTACTACTGCACCTCTTTGCATATTCTAAATATAAACTCATATTTTTTTCTTCTTTCTATTACTCAATGATAAGACTTCTTTCTATTACTCTGTATTAAGACTTCTTTCTGTTACTCTGTGATAAGACTTCTTACTTCAACTTTCTTAGTCTTGCCTGCTGCCATATATGCAAACAAGAAATAACAAAAGGCTACCGCTGCTATCGGAAGAAATACTGTGATAAATCTATAATCGATAACAAAGTTTACTATCCCCACACTTCTCAGCATATATGACAGGAGTTTTTCAGATAATGTAAGGCTCAGCGTGGTTCCGATTATGATTCCGAAAAAAGCAACTATAAGAAATCTTACCGCAAACTGCAACCTGAGATTTCTTGAAGTAAACCCTAGAGCCTTATATATTCCTATATCTATCTTCTCCCTTACAAATGTCTTTGAACATATCATTGATACAACCACCAGGGCAAAAATTACAGAGATAACATATATGACAGCCTTGATCGAATATGCTATCGTTGTTATCAATCTAGGTGCGGAACCGTCCTCCGAATATACAGATATGAAAATATCTCCTGTCAGCTCAGACTCAATCTCATCTTTGATTTCTTCTGCTTTATCAGGATCCGAAAGCTTATAGCCCACACATTGTACGGTAAAATCATCTATAAAGAATGATGCATTATCGCTGTTCATTCCAAAGAATCTTCCTGCATCCAAAGCTCTTGTAGCATCTGTAATATATCCGGAAATGACACAATTTTTCTTCCTGCCTCTATAGGAGACTTCCAAAACATCACCGATATTATATCCCATATCCTCCGCATATATCTGACTCACAACAATTTCATTTTCATACAGAGGTGCACGTCCTTTAGTAACGGTAAATACCTCTTCATCCTCAGCCATACGGCAGGACAGCTTTTCACCGTTCAACACCATATATGTACCATCAAAGCCATAACGCTCTTCTATATCTGTATACTGTCTGATAATATTTTCGATACTCTCAAACTGCTTCTTCACATACTCTGTATTCTCTGGACTGTATCCTTCCGTGTCCAGATATACATTAATATTCTCCGAAGTTGCACCCATAGCTCTCATTGCGTTTTCCGATGATACCGCATCAGTCATTCCTGTCATGGTCATAAGAAAAAATACAAGAAGCGAAGCTATTAGTATTGATGCCACATAACGCTTCCCTCCAGATGTAAACTGTCTGAAGGCAAGACTTGGAGAAAGTGCTCTTCCCTTTATAGGAAGTGTCATCCTGCTGTCAAAGAACACTTCGCATCTTCCACCGGATACGGCTCTTATAGGAGATATAGTTCCTATCTTTTCTGATATGAGCATTATATATAGTGCCGAAACCATAAGTATTCCCAGAAGGATTAAAAGGCTTTGTCCTATAGCAATACCTCCGACTATCTTGATACCTACAATCGGTTCAAATACTCTCGGAAGATATATTACAACCGGCACAGATAATATAATACCTACAACTGTTCCTATGATTTCCGCCAACATATACTGTCCGAGAAATACAAGCTTCAATCTGCGGTTGTCAAAGCCCTGAGCCTTCAGAATTCCAAGATCCGTATAATTCATTTCTATACTTGAGGAAATGCTATTTGACATTACTACAAAGACTATAACTGCTAAGATAATTACAAACGATAGAAAAATGTTCAGAATTATATCCGGAATAAGTCCCTGATAATACAGACTGTCTGTTCTGGTCAGAATCCCCGATGCATAACTTGCTATATCCGATGTTTTATTTATTTCCTGCGCAAACCGGTTATCGGTAAGATCACAACTATCAGCTTTAGTTATATAAACTATTTCATTTAAGTCTGCACTGAGCTCAGGATTTTCAGCCACTGCCTTCCTTCTATTTTCCACAATCTCATCAAAATCCTCCTGACATATAAAAGTTACTTTCAGTGGCATAAAAGAACTTCCACATACTGGTTCTTCCACAAATCCCTTTATGGTAAATTCATAAGACTCTCCTTCAAAACATGCTGTCATTTTATCCCCGATCTTCAGATCATCATAATCTTTCAGCGTTCTCGGAAGATAAATCTCGCCTTTGGATAATTCAGGCACCTCTGTATCAAGGCCAGTCATATCTTCATTCCAGACAGAATCAACTGTTTCGTTCTGCGCCACAAGTCTTATACTGAAAGTTGACTTTTTTTCGTTTGAATATGTACATTTGATTGGCCACAGCGCATCACATACGACCACTTCTCCTACCAGTGGATTATCTTCAATTTCCTCAACCATTTCATCTGTCAAAAACTCACTTCGGATGTTCAGGGTTATATTTGCATCATACTTACGATCATATGAGCTTTCGATGGAATTTGGAAAATTTCTTTTTAGACTAACTATAGTCGAAACAGAAAGGGCTATGATCATCATAAGTATCATAATACCTTTGAAAGAGCCCTTCTTATGACGGATATTTGATCTGATAAGCTTAATTATATCCATAGCGCGCCTCCTACCATGACATGGAAGAAAGCCATGCGTTTACCTGTGTTTCACGGCTCTTCTCATCCTCTGATTTATAAGGAGGCAGTGTCATATCCCCGATGATTTTTCCGTCTTCAATATAAAGGATCCTTGTTGCCCTGAGAGCCGCACGCATATCATGAGTAACCATCAGGATACTCTGTCCTTCACGGTTACACTCCGTCAGAAGATCCAGAACTTCCACTGTGTTCTTTCGATTGAGCGCTCCAGTAGGTTCATCTGCAAATACAAGTGCCGGATGGTTTATGAGTGCTCTTGCTATAGCACACCTTTGCTGCTCTCCTCCCGAGCACTGAGCTGGAAGATGAGTCTTTATATCAGTTATATTCATTTTCTCAAGAAGACTATCTGCAAAAGAATCAACCTCTTCTACAGAACGGCTTTTATCCAGATATCCGGGAATCGCTACATTTTCAAATAATGAAAGATTACTTACCAGATGAATCTGCTGGAATACAAAACCAAAATCCGTGCAGCGGAGTCTGGCCAGCTTCTTCTCGCTCATCTCCGTAATATTCTCACCGTTAAAGATAACCTCACCTGCAGTCGCTCTGTCCATTCCACTTAGTGCGTAGAGCATGGTTGACTTACCGGAACCGGAAGCCCCCATTATTACGGTAAAATCACCTTCATAGATATCAAGATTCGCATCTGTAATCACATGTATCTGTTCGCCGTTATGGGCAAAGCTTTTGCAGAGTCCTCTTGCCGACAGAATTGTTTTTTTCATTTCCGAGTTTCTCCTCTTCTATCATAATCCTCTAATCTACGGTTCATAATCTTCGGTTCATAATCCACAACTTATAATCCAAAGTTCATGATCCGTGGTTCATGATCAAAGTTTATATAAATTCTTATTAAGAAGTATTTAAGAGAAATCATTTTAACATTTTTTTATTGGAAGACTCACCACTGCTTCGAGCCCCTCTTCTCCAGAAGTATGATTTGTAAGCTCAAGACTTCCGCCGGACTGTTCGGCAATATACTTTACAATATAGAGCCCCAGACCTGAGCCGTTTTCATCACCCGAGTTCTTCCCGCGATAAAACTTGTCAGTTATAAATGGCATATCCTCATCAGGGATTCCCGGCCCCTTATCTCTGAAATGAATTGATACCAAGTCATCAGACTGAGTCAGTGAAACAGTAATATTTGTTTTAGCATATTTACGGGAATTGTTAATCAAATTTTCTACTATCTGATTAACTCTTTTCTTATCGGCATAGATAACTGGAGATATATCTGGCTTTCTGAAAATGACGTCCTCATGTTCTGCAGCAATTTCACCTATGGACTGCTTGAGGAATGGAACAAGTTCAAACTCTTCCGGCTTCATCTGAAGCATATTAAGATCCGAAAGTGAATGAAGGAAAAGATCGTTTGTAAGTGCGGTAACCTCGTCACATTTTCTCATAAGAACCTCCAGATATCTGGAGCGCCTTTCAGGAGATGTATCGAGATTTTCTTCCAGCCCTTCCGCATATGCACGAATTGAAGTGATTGGCGTTTTGATGTCATGAGAAAGAGTTGCGATTACGGTTTTGTTATTCTCAATTGCCTCACGCTCCGCCATTCTCGAACGCGTTATTTCTTTTCTCATACTGTCAAAGGCCCAGGTAAATGCACCGAAATAATTGGACCTTTCATAATTTAGCGGCAGATCAAAATTGCCCTTTGCTATTTCAGATGCATAGTCCCTCATCTTATCAAAAGGACGAAGAATATTCATATATACATATAAAAACACCATTGCCATAAAAAAAACAGTGAGGACACACATAACAATCCCATTTATTCCGACGGAGTCCTCAAGAGGTTTTGAACGCAGCATATCCGCATATTCATCTGTCTTCTGCTTTGCTGCATCATAATCTCCGCGATCAATGAGCATTGATATTTCATTTAAATCAAGAAGTTGCTGTGACCTATCATCCTGTGGAGACGATTTCCGTGAGCTTAAAGCTAAGATACCTGTTGCCACTACAAGAAGCAGTGAAAAAATCACAGTAACCTTTAATACTCGTCCCTTCATATTTCAACCTCCAGAATATATCCAACCTTAAAAACCGTTTTAATAAACTGAGGTTCCGCCGGATTATCCTCCAGCTTCTCTCTGAGCCAGCGTATATGAACGGCAAGTGTTTTCGGTTCAACCTCAGAGAATGCTCCCCATACCTCACTGAGAAGCTTATCCTTGGTCAGGGCCGTATTAGGATGAGTACATAGAAATGCCAGAAGATCGAATTCACGCATCGACAGATTTATGACATTTCCTCCTTTTGTTACTGTACGGGACCCGATATCTACAGTGATATCACCGAAGGTTACTGTCTTTTCATCATCGAATCCGTAAGTTCTGCGGAGCAAAGCATTTATATGCGCCCTCAGTTCCTTCATCGAGAAAGGTTTTGGAATGTAATCATCTCCACCTATATCAAGCCCTGTGATCCGGTCCGTTTCACTGGTTCTGGCACTTGCAAATATAACAGGAACCTCCGATACTTTTCTCAGTTCCTGACACACTTCAAACCCGATGGCATCTGGCAGATTAATATCGAGAATTATGAGATGAAAGCTTTTATCTGTCAGAATTTCAAAAGCTTCCTCGCTGCTTCGGGCATGAGTTACTCCGAACCCCTGATCCGTAAGCATATCCGTAATGATCATAGCAATATCTATATCATCATCTATTATCAGGATTTCTCTTTTCATGACATATCCTCCAACATTCTATTATTATCAATCCGATGTAGTTATATGCGTTTCATCAAGAAGTATTTACTTAATTTAGGATCCTTATCTTCTCTCACAAACTCCACCTCATATCCCAGCTTCTTATAAAATTCTGGGGCCTGAAACCCGAAGGTCGTAAGGGTTATCTTCTCATATAATTTTCCTTTATAAGCCTCCTCAACCGCTTCCACAAGCTTTCTTCCAAGGCCACTTCTTCTATAGTTTTTTCCCACTATCAGATCACCGATATGGACCTCGTTATAATATGCTCGGCCAGTTATAACTCCCATTATGTCGCCATTATCGTCTTCCGCCACAAAACAGTAATCCTCATAATTTAGAGCCACTTCATTCTGCTCTCCATAGGCCGAAAACTCTTCGTTTATAAAATCACCAATCCTGCTATCTTCCTCGTTAACTTTTCTGATCATCATATTTCCTGTCTCCATTTTTTTGCTTTTGATAATAAACTACAAACCAAGTCACTCTTCCCCTCAAGATATGATCCTCTATCCTCAGGATACTTAGCGCATAACTCCTTTTTTAAATCGGCATAAGCCTTTGCATCTTCCTCATGCGTATTCATATAATCTCTGAAATTAATATAATTATGCCAAGCATCAGAATCAGCAATTACCGCATGAATAAAATGAGTTACAAAATCATTATCTAAATCTCCGCAACGATATAGCTGCTGTCCTGGAATATCCTCCTTACGATAAACAATCCCATTTTCCAACAGCTCCTCATCATGCTTAAATATATCTTCAAAAGACCTAACGCTTACAGCCACATCTATAATCGGCTTAGCACATATGGATTTAATGGATGTACTTCCTACATGCTGTACATCTATTGCATCATCACCAAGAACCTCTTTTATTACCTCACATATTCTTTTACCTTCAATATCCCAGGCTTCCTGATGAGGTTCTAGAGCTACCATTCCTCTTTTTAATCCTATAGACATATCAGAAATCACTCCTCTTCAAATCAAATGATTTTCTCTCGTAAAATGATAACATATTTTTCCTTCAGTAAATCATACTAGGATAATCATACTCTATTTCCAATCTTCTCTTAATAGTCCAAGTATCTGGATGTCTATTAATTCACCTCGGCACATCTCATGCTGCCTGAGAGTTCCTTCCATTGTGAAGCCCAGCTTTTCAAGCAGCTTGCGGGACCCAGTATTAGGTGGTTCAACAAAAGCCTCAATTCTATTCACATCTGACACATCAAAGGCAAATGAAAATATCAGTGAAAGAGCTTCAGTCATTATCTTCTGTCCCCAGTATTCTCTGTTTAGATCATAGCCAACCTCAACACGTTTATCATAATCTGATATTGCATGAAATCCGCAGGTTCCAATCAGTTTTCCTGTTTCCTTTAGAACAATTCCCCATCGGATTTCCCATTTATTTTTTAATCCTTCCTCATATCCCTTTGCCATATCTTCCGCTTCCGACATACTCTCAAAAGCACCTCGATCATCAAAATATAACATCACTTCTTTATTGGAATATATTTCATATAACTCTGCAGCATCCTGACTAGTAATCTGTCTCAGTACCAGTCTGTCAGACTCCAGTTCCTTAAAGTTTGCAAAAAGTTCCTCTTTCATGAATTTCCCTTCGCCTTTCTTTATCTAGTAAATCAAACATAAAAAAAGTACCTGTCACTTTTTCGTTACCGTTACACATTGTAACACATACGAAACCGTGACAGGTACAATTATTCAAACTCTCTACATGGATAACCACTGCTCATACATCTCTGGGAATAGTGACATCACAAGCACTGACATTCCCGTCGCTACATCTATTACCGCATGTCCTATCAAAATAGGCACGAGATTTTTCTTCTTCTGGTAGTACCAGCTATATATAACCGTAAGCGGGAGAAATGATAGAAATCGATAAATGATATATCTCCCATCAAATAATGTAGGTATAAATGAATGCTGCACCGCAAAGAAAAATGCAGGCACAATTATCGAAGCAGCCTTATTCTTTATGTTATTTACACCGCATCCAAGATATAACGAATCCTCTGCAAATGCAGTGGTTACTGGAAGAAGTATAACATTGATTATCGCCAGAACCTTAGGTATAGGTTCGATCATCATTGGCGCCATATACGGAATAATACCGTAGCACAGAAATCCCGCAAGATACATTACTGAAAATCCAACTACAAGCGTAACTATCACAATGATCACTACCTGACTAACCTTGGTCTTTCCCTTCTCATAATTTATCAGCTCAGCATAGGTCATGCCACACTTCTTAGTTAATAAGAGAACTAATCCAAATGTAAATATATTTATAATCGTGCAGGCAACACTCCACCAGTTGCTGATATCCGCAACATCCTTTTTCACAATGAATGCACCAACAACAAAGACTAAGAAGAATAAAACTGATCTAATTGGAAGAAAATATGGGAGATACTTCTTATCCATTGCTACCCATCCTTTCTTTTATAAGAAATGCTTCTGAGGCATTCTTTATCATAGCCATAATCACCTTTTTAGGTGCCTTATAAACACCGGTGGCGAGCATCGTTGCAATCCCATGGGAATAGATTATGGTGCTCTTTATAACTCTGGCTATCTGTTCAAAAGAAAGGCCTGTCAGTTCAGCTATGTTTTTGATCATCTCCTCATTTGCTTTTGCACCAGAGATATCCTTTAATTCGTATGGCTTACCTAAAGGACTTTCTCCAAGATATAGAAACTTAAAAAGATTAGGTTCTTTAATCGCCATATTTACATAGGACTCTCCCATATGTTCAAATCCTTCGATAGCATTTCCCTTCTTGGGTGCTGCCTTTTTATCAGCATATTCCCTGGCATATTCTGCTAGCGCCATTCTGAGACCTTCCATGTTTTCAAAGTGCCAGACAATAGGCTGAGTAGAGCAGCCAATCTCTGCAGCAAGACTCTTGATATTAATGGATGCATAGCCATCTCGAATAAGCATAGCTAGAGCTGCCTCCAGTATTACTTCTTTTGAAACAGTAACTTTTCGTGCCATAACAATCTCCTTTTTCTCAAGAAAAAACACATCATTATATAAATAGTTTTATATAAACGCATTTATATAATATCTTTCAAAAAGAGAAATGTCAAGCCCTATCTCTCCGAAAATGACGTGATAGTTTAATACTGCATATGCTATAATCGGCTTGATACTAGTCACATATGATTGTTAATAAAGGGGGTTATTATGAATTATAATAGTGGTGTTAGAAAACCAGTAAAGACAAGTTCGTTTTTAATTGTCATAGCCTTTTTGCTTATTTTTGCAGTTATTTTCCTTGCTGTTGCAAGGTTTGCAAATTCTATGATTAAAGAGATGGAGGGGGAGATAAGCGTCGACACTTCAAAGTACGATATAACAGTTACCGCTACCGTCATAGAAAATGAAAAAGGTTCTACCACCATTGACGATGATAATGGAGGCTACGAAGTAGATACATTTTCCCCTATATATCAGTATGAGTATGAAGGAAATACTTATACTGCAAGCGGCAATGTATCTTCTACCGACGCCCATTACGCCGTAGGTGATAAAACCGAAGTAATGATCTCATCAGATGATCCATCTGAAATGTATGATCCAAATTATAATGCTGAAACTGAATATAAAGCATTTAAAGCAATCACAAATGGTTTCTGGATTGTTCCAACTATATTAGGTGTAGGTCTAATTGTTCTCACAATTTTTTTAGTGATAAGACGAATAGTTGCACCAAATAGCATGTATACAACCTAAGCAAGATCTTCAAAAATCAGAATATTTTTTCCGTGCTGCTTACCGTAATACATACGGTTATCAGCCTTCTTGATTATCTCTTCAGGCGCTTTGTATGTATCAACAAACTTTTCAACACCGATAGTAATTGTAACAAAGATCTGTTTGTTATAAAAAACTGTTGGAACAGTTTCGATACTCTTACGAAGCGCCTCTAATTTTTCCTTAGCATCCTCAAGATTGCAATCCTTCATCAGGATAACTATCTCTTCACCACCCCATCTGCAGATATCGTAGCCCTGCAATTCTTTTCTCATAAGAGTAGTAATGTGACGTAGAACCTCGTCACCAGCTTCATGCCCATAGGAATCATTTACACGCTTAAAGTCATCAATATCACAAAATGCAACACAGAACTCGTCAGTTTTTGAGCCTTTCATAAGAGGCTCCATCAGAGGCAGGAATCCCCTACGATTAAGAAGAGTTGTAAGCACATCCTCTCTTGCATCGGCAGACAGCCGCTGATTCCTAATCTCAAGGTTCTTCACATCCAGTTCACTGGAATAGATGTATATCGTATTGTAAAAGATCGTCGAAAAGACCATTACAAACGAAGAGAATATCACCAACGTAAGCTTGATTGAAGGTTCAAGATCATAGATAGGTTCAACCAATGCATATCCAGTATACAAAAGAATAAAAATTGAAAAATTAAGGACCAGCATTCCTACAATAATCCATCTCCGCTTCCCCTTAAACAGAAACGCTCCAAAGTATATGATTATTGGAACAATAGAGAACAGGAAGCAATAGGTTCCGCAGCGAAGTCCGATATAATGAGTTGAATATATAGTATATATCGTAACCTCCAGGATAATGCTTACATATACAGGCATAATCTTTCCATACTTACAAAGAAGTATGCTGAACACATATACTATAACACTGATAATATTGAAGGTTACCAGTGGCTCTACTCCGGCAAAACTAAAGATAGCCAGCAATGTCACGTGCACCAGGCACATAACAATGACGGTAAACAGGAAGCCGTTATGAATAAGAAAATGCATCACTTTATCTATAGGTCTCATAGATACATTTTCTAACAAACTTCCCCTTACGTCAATCAGAAGATTACCAAACCTATGTGATATGCTATAAAAGCAAGAATTAATGCAAATCCAATATAGTATCCAGCTATGATCGCAGTCCATTTCTTTGAATGATTCTCTTTATAAGTTGAACTAAGAGCCATAAGACAAGGCATGTTGAAAGAAACCGCAAAGAGGAACGCCAACATCTCGGCCTTTGTGAAGAACTCTGGCAATGTGTTCATTATTGATGTATCAACACCATTCTTTGCATTAAATGCAATCGTTACAACATCTGTAGTTCCGCCGAAGAGAGCTCCCATAACTCCAAGCATTGATTCCTTAGCAATCATAGATGAAAGAAATGCCATAAACGCCTGCCATGTAAGACCGAAGAGATGTGTTACTGGCTCAATAGCCTGACCAACAGACATAAGAATACTTGTCTTTCCATCCCAAGAATATGAAAGAACATAGAATATAATGGATACAACTAGAACTGTGCTAAGTGCACGCTTAAATACATCAACAGCCTTTACAAGAGTAGTTCTGATAATGTGTCCCCAACGAGGCTTATGATAAGGAGGCAGCTCCATAACAATACCTGTTCTCTGTTCAACAGGAGAGAGCTTCTTTCCGAAGATAAGTGATACAAGAACTATCGAAAGGAACATCATCGCTACAATGGCAAATGTTATTAGCAGCGCCCCTGTAGGTCCATAAAAAACTGTAGCAAGAGTTGGAATAACAGACCAGGTTGATGCACAAGGAACTGACCATATAAGTGCCATAGCAAGAAGTCTCTGACCATAATTATCCATAACTCTTGTACCTGTGACACCACCCATGGTACAACCAAGTCCCATAAAGAAAGCACATACACTCTTTCCCTGCAGACCAAGTCTTCTCATCATGTTGTCGAACACGAAAGAAATACGTGCCATATAACCAATCTCTTCCATAAATGAGAATGCAAAATTTACACCCAGAACAAAGCCTGCCATTGACAAAACAAAGAATATAATATTAAGCAGTACAACCGATATAAGAGTTACCAAAAACGGATGAACACCCCATCCATTTAATGCATTTGCAACTGGTTCCGAAAAATGGGTTGGTATCATTCCAGCTATTCCCATTATCGGCGCTGCAATAATCATAGCTACGCCAAATGCAAGCAGCACCATAACGAAGGCTAAGATCTTTCCACTGATTCTTCCCGTAGCAATCTTATCAAATCTTGAGAGCTCCTCAGCTCCCTTCTTCTTTGTAAGCACTTCACTTGTAAGATTATGAACCGCATCAAACTTACAAATACCTGAAGTAAGTGCTGATTTCTCTATTGCCTCAACTTTACCTTTCAGGTTTTTCATATCCTCAGACGATATCTTACTACTGAGAATATTCATTACATTCTCATCTTTTTCTAGAGCCTTCGCAGCATACCAGAATGCCGAAACCTGATCATCTTCAGCAGATGCTACGCACTCCTTAACTTCAGAGTATCCAAAATCCTGACTAATGAACTGCTTCTCGAAGCCTTCCATAGACATAGTTTTCTTCTCACTAAGTGCCTTAACAAGCTTACTCTTAAGTTCTGGATAACCCTTCTTATCAGCAGCAACAAATGGAATCACCGGAATTCCAAGCTTCTGACTAAGAGCCTCTGTATCTATTGAAAGACCCTTCTTTTTTGCCACATCCATAAGATTAAGTACAAGAACTGCAGGCACCTTTATACCCGCAAAATCTGCCATCATATAAAGGCTTCGCTCCAGCTGTGACGCATCTATGATAATGAGTACAAGATCTGCATTTCCTGAGATAATATAATCTCTGGTAACGATCTCCTCATCTGAATTTGCAGATAAGCTATAACTTCCTGGCAGGTCTGCCACAAGAATCTCCTGCCCATCTACTGTAAATGTTCCTTCTTTTTTCTCAACTGTTTTTCCAGGCCAGTTTCCAACATGCTGTCTAAGTCCAGTAAGTCCGTTAAAGATGGTGGACTTTCCCGCATTTGGCTGACCAAGTAAGGCTATCTTCTTCATAACTCTTCCTTTCGTAATTCCATTTTTTTGAAATGTTATTCAACTATGATATTGGCTGCATCTTCTCTATTAAGCGCAATCATTGAATCGCGACTATATATAAGCACCGGCTGCTTACGTCTGTTCTTAAGAAGCTTCACAACTCCACCTGGAACAATCCCGATAGATACCGCTCTGCTTATCATGTGATTGTCGCCATCCATAGAAAGAACTCTTCCCTGGTAGCCTTCCTTTGCATCAGTAAGTTTCATACTCTCCCTCCTTTGATAAATTGCCATTTTCCGTTGTTTGTTATCTTTAACTTGTGTATAATATATACAACCCATTTTGATTTCTATACCAAAACCGCCAAAAAAGGTTCATTTAGCATAAAACAGGGAGTATATACATGGACAAATTCAAGTATGTAAAAAAAGTTAATGCACTCCTAAATGGAAAAAATGAAATTCAAACATTAGAAGAGAGCTTTAGTAATGGCTCTATGAGAATTACTGTATTTCCAATAACTACCGGGATTTATCTCTCGCTTAATGAAGTAAACGGATCTTCTATACCATTTAATGAAAATATATATAAATATGAGATGACAACGATCAATCAGTGTATCGCCGGAAGATGTGAATTCAAACATCCCGAAGAGGCTGTCAGTTACATCTCTCCTCAGCTAACATGCATAGCTAGGAAAAGGAGGATGGATTCCTTTCATTATCCTCTAGGTAATTACACAGGGCTGGAAATCAGTATTATAGAAGAATTGCTCGACGAAAATACTAAAAACAATCTTGATCAGTTTTCTATAGATATCGACCGCCTGCTGAATAAATATCTCAATGACACCGAAACCTACATCGGTCGAACAGATAATAAACTGCAGGTACGATTTAAAGAACTATATCAGCTTCTTAACACTAAGAACCTCGGAAGAATCCGTCTTAAGGTTTTTGAGATATTTGAACAGCTTCTTTCTGAAGAAGTGATATATCCTTTCGAGTCGCACTACCTTACATCAGGTCAGGCAGCCCTGGCACGACGAGCCCATGACATACTGACAAATGACCTAAGTAAACATATACCTGCCAAAGATATTGCCGCTGACTTAGGAGTTAGTGAAACCAGTCTCAAGAATTATTTCAAAGAAGTATATGGCTTATGCCTTTCAGATTATATGAGAGAAAAAAGAATGAAGTATGCCGCAGATAAACTGCAGAATACTTCACTCTCTATACTTGATATAGCTAACAGCGTTGGTTACACAAACCAGGGCCGATTTGCTAAAGTCTTCTACGATTATTACAAATCAAAGCCTCTAGAATATCGTAGGAATAAATAAACTCATCAAAAAGAATGATAGTTCTACATTAAATCGCTCAACTTTCTGCTGTAGAAGAAATCATGTACCATGCCATTAAATTCACGCCACATTGGAAGAGTATTACATATATTATTTCTCGGACAATCAAATCCCTTGTCCTTAAGACATGATACAGGAGCAAGTGGTCCTTCCAGTTTTTCCAAAACCTCTCCCACGTTATAGTCTTCTGGTTTCTTTGTCAGCTTATAGCCACCACCCTTGCCACTTATTCCTACAACCAGCTTGTGTCTAACCATATCCTTCATTATTATTTCCAGATATTTAATAGATAGATCCTGTCTCTCAGCTATATCCTTTAGCGGAGAATATCCATCGTTCTCCTGTTCAAACACAGCCAGATCCAGCATAACTCTAAGTGCATAACGTCCTTTTGAAGATATCATATTTTAACCTCCTGTTTTTTTACCCTATTATATGATAGGTTGATGGGTAATTCAAGTTAAAAATGGGATAGCCACCTATTCTAAGCAGCTATCCTGTATGAATATATTAAATAAATATCATAAACATTACTATTGCAAACCCAACAACAAAAGCTAAAGCGCCTTTATCATTATCCTTCTTTGAACCAAGCTGCGGGATTTCCTCTATGGTGGTGTAAATAAGCGCACCACCTGCAAGAGCCATAACATAAGGTAATATGCCAGAGAAAAGCAGGGATACAATAACTGTTATGATTCCAAAGAGCGGTATAGGCACTCCCGACACAACACCCATAAAGAATGATTTTCCTGTGTTGGTTCCATTCTCACGAATTGGTAATGATACAAAGAGAGCTTCAGGTATATTCTGTACTGCTATGGCAATTGCAAGAACTATCGCCATAGATGCTGACAACCATTCAATCTCAAGGAAATGACCAGCATAGATTGCTCCTAGAGCTATACCCTCTGGTATATGATGAATAACCTCTGACAGCATAACTTTTATCTCTGTGTTTAATTCACTCTTAGGTCCCTCTGTTATATTGGAATATGCATGTGTATGTGGGACTACTGCATCCAGAAGATATTGAAAAAGAACTCCACCACAAAAACATACAACAACAGGAATGATTCCGTTTTTGATAGTTTCCTTTAATCCAGATACCGCAGGTTCAATCATTCCCCAGACAGCTATAGATATCATGATACCCGAAGTGCCACCGATCATTATTCTTCTCAGGCCATCAGAAAGCTTGTTTTTCTTTGCATATACTACAGCCGCACCAAGTACTGTGCCAATAAGTGGTATCAGCATTCCAAAGATTGTTTCACTATCAGAAAGAGCCCTTGATTTATCCAGATGCGTAATAAGTGATCTAAGTCCAATGAATATCAGGATCGTACCACCCATTATCTCAGAGCCCGACTTATAGCGCATACCAAAGATGTGTCCGATCTTTACTCCAAGCATTGAGATAATGCAGGTGATTACGCCAATCAATACAACAGCTAAGAGTACATTATGAATCCCCTCTGTTTTAAAAACCTTAACAGGGACAGCGACAAATGTTATTCCAACAGCGAGTGCGTCGATGCTGGTAGCTACCGCCATCATAAACATTGTCTTAACATCAAACTCCGGCTTTACCTCTTCAGGAGGTGCGAAAGCCTCCTTGATCATGTTGCCTCCTATGAGACTTAGTAATATAAAGGCCACCCATGGTGCTACTACACTGATAAGCTTTTCAAATCGTGAACCAACCAGGTAACCAATCAGGGGCATTAATCCCTGAAAGGATCCAAACCAGATTCCACAGAGCAGAAACTCTCTTGCTGTTATCTTCTTTACCGCCAAACCCTTACAGATGGACACGGCAAATGCATCCATAGCAAGACCAATGGATAACAGAACTAATTCAAATATTCCCACTTTTCAAAACTCCTTTGAAGAAAACAAAATAAAACCCAAGCACAGTAAAACTATACTTGGGTAAATACTCAATATATAAACTTCATGTACAGTTTTACACTATTAACTATACATGAGTCTCGCAATTTAAAACAAGCCAGACCAGAAGGTCAGTATGTTGACTTGCTACGTTTACACGCTTGCTACTCCCCCATGGGATTTACGGGTTATAATCTATCACGTAACATAGCCTCTGTCAAACAGTTTTTATTTTATCTCTATAATAGCTCTTCTACAAACTTTGCAACCTCATCCATCTTTGCTGTTGGTTCAAATCTCGCAACAACCTTACCCTTTCGATCAACTACAAACTTCGTAAAGTTCCATTTGATCTCAGAGTTATTCTTATAATCCTTATCAATCTTCTTAAGCATTGCATTCATAGCAAGAGCTGCTGGACCTTTTCCAAATCCTTCAAAAGTCTTCTGCTCTTTCAGGTACTTAAACAGAGGGATTGCTGTATCTCCGTTTACATCCGACTTCTTCATCTGAGGAAACTGTGTATTGTACTTAAGCTGACAGAACTCATGTATCTCATCATCTGTTCCAGGTGTCTGTCCAGCAAACTGATTACAAGGGACATCGATAACTTCAAATCCCTTGTCGTGGAACTTCTCATACATAGCTTCTATATCCTTGTAATGAGGAGTAAATCCACATCCTGTTGCAGTATTAACAATAAGCACAACCTTTCCTTCATAATCTTTCATTGATATCTCTTCGCCACTCGCTGCTGTTACACTCAAATCATAAAAGCTCATATAATATACCTCCTTGAACTTTGTATTTGTTAAGATTATATTTGACCAAATATAATTTGTCAACACATTTCATAAATTTTATATAAAAGCGGCATAAACTCTATATATATTGTACGCCCAGGCCCTTTAATTTATTTCTCATCTTCTGGCGTTTTGAATCAGGAAACTTACATCCAATACAGTCTGTAAGCATTTTTACTTTCACTCCAGTCTTGGCCGCTCCCTTTGCAGTGGCTCCTACACAACCACATTCATCAACACCACATAAAACCACCTCAGAATACGCCTCTTTCTTCATGTGCTCTCGAAAAGCTTTCGATGTATAGCAATCAGGCCAGTTCTTTTCAAAGATGAGATCCGATACAATATTTACACCATCATAATACTCGGCCCCCTCTGTACCCCTGATTGAAAACCCAACGCCCCACAAGAGTTTAGATAGTATATGTTTGATATAAATGATATCGTACCCATCAGCTTTATAAGATGCTATCGCTTCATTTACATTTTGAATCAGTACTTCTGTATCATAAGTAAACTTTGGTTTTCTTTTTTCCCATAAATAATCATTCTGAAGATCGATTACTACAAGCGCCTTTTTATCTGACATTGTCACGTCTCCTTATTAATTTAGCAAATACTCAGTTAAATCAACCGTCCGGGCTCTCATATATTTTAATTCATCATCAGATAAATCTTTATACATGTAATGATGACAGTAATCCTCCATAATGCCAATAGCGATATGAAGATTTTCAAACGAATGAGGTCTGTTTTTTAATTCTTCAGGAAGCTTGTCATATACTTCCTGGATGGCTTTTTGAGTAAAATCATTATAAAGCTTTCGTACATCTTCATCGGTATGTCTTAAGCCTTCCAGTTCTTCATGTAAATCCCTGTAATCGGTATGGATTTTCTCGAATGCTTTTAATGCATTTTCCAGATCTTTATCAAAAAGATCTGTTGGAGACGTGCCAGATAATTCGGCAATTTTCGAAAAACCATATTCCAGGGCACTAAGTAATAACGCTTTCTTATTCTTAAAGTATCTATAAGCAATTCCAACTGAAAGTCCAGCATTCTTAGCTATTTCATCCACAGTTGTCTTGTTATAGCCCTTCTTTACATACATTTCTAACGCTGAGATGATTATTTTCTCTCTAGTTTCAATTGCCCTTTTTTGAACCACTTCTGAATTAGTGATCCTTTGTTTGATATCCATATGTATCTATTTCCTCTCTTTAAGCACAAATGGTCTGAATATATCTGCTCCCATTATACTTATCCCTACATTATCGGCTGCTTCTTCAATTCTTTTTATTTCACCTGCAGTTAGCCTTATCTTCACTGCCTCAGCCAGATCCTTTACCTGTTCTGGCTTTCTGCATCCACACATTGGTATAACGCCTTTAGTTGCTGAGAATGCCATAGCAACCTGAGGTACTTTTATATCATGCCTTTCAGCGACCTTTATCATCACTTTATAAACAGAAGTAAGATTCTTTACTTTTCTATTGAATGCAAGTTTCATCGGAGACTTTTTTCTGACCCTTGGATCTACTAGAAGTCCTTCCTCCAGAGTTGCCCATCCCCAAAACAGTATATCATTTTCCTTGCACCATTCAAGTAGACCATTTTTCTCCCAATCTCTGCATAAGATACTGTAATGATTCTGAACTCCATAAAGCGGAATATCATATGAATCAAGAATATCCTTCGCTCTTATACATTCTTCGAGAGTAAAATTGGAAACTCCTACATATCTTATCTTTCCCTCTTTATAAAGCTCTGCTATTTCATCTAGATGCTCTTTAATATCCGTTGGAAGATGCAGCCAGTAAACATCTACATAATCTCTTTTAAAATCATCCAGATCCTTCATAATAGATTTTCTTACACATCCCTTTTTATAATGCGTAAACGGCGTATACTTAGCAGAAATAAAGACATCCTCAGTTCCAAACTCGCCAATCATCTTTTGTGCTTTTCCAAGGCCATAATCTCTAGCCAGATCATACAAAGGGATATCACATTCCTTCGCCTCTTTCATAGCTTCCTTGATGATATCATTTTCTACATAATTACCTCTGATTGCTTTTCCATATAGCTTTCCGCCCCATGAATTAGTTCCTATAACGGCTGTTGGTTTTAATATATCCATAGTTTATCCTCCTAATGTGAGATATTTCTCACTTTAGGATAAGACGCAAATTCGGAATTGTCAACAGGAAATGAGATTTATCTCACTTTTAAAGGGATTAATCCATTTCATGAAGATTGATTGTATATGTTCATCAAGATCAATACGACTCCTGCGACATTCTTTTGTAAACCCTTTAGCATCACTGAAAAAGCGAGGAACAATCATATCAACCAAAAACTTTGGAAATAATAGTTTCATCATGGATTCCGGAAAAATAAAATGACCGCAATGATCATAAATGAGAACCTCCAGATTGCAGTTGCTTTCTGACTCTTCAACCCTTTTCTTCATTCTGGAGATGCCCCTACAGGTATTCCAGGCAACATCGTCCTTTGCCCCGGCGAGAATCAAATAACCATTAATCTTTTCAACAGGAATTCTTTCCTCTTCTGTCACGGGATATTTTTCTTCAGCTAGGTCATGAAGATCAAGTGCAGCAAGCGACATCCCACGCTGTTTTCCCTCTTTTTTAAACATGTTCCAGTAATCAGGATGCTTATATGGACAGGGCATATAGGGCAGAGGTTTTCCTCTCCAGGTAAAAGCCGATTCACCTTCAGCAGGCCTTTCTAAAGTTCCATCCACCTTATCATTAAATATCCCCCAGTATACCCAGTCCATCGGAGTGAGAGCAATGGTAAGTGTAATTTCCGGTATTCTTGAGGCGGCCGAAAGAGCCATGTTGCTGCCGAATGAACTACCGATTACACCAAATTTTTCATATCCCTGGGACTGAAGAAAATGAACAGCATTTTCAACATTCTCCAAAGGCCAGTTGTGAACACCTTTCATATATTTTTCAGGTCCGATACCCATAGCAGATACACCTGACCGATTCAGCCACTTCATAGCGGTCTTTACTACATAGCTGTTTGGATGCCCGTCCTCCAAAACAATAACCACAGCTTTCTTATTATCAGCGATTGGTGAAAAAAGTCCGCAGAAACCATCTTTTTCTGTTGTATATTGTATTAAACTCATAATCTTTCCCTCCTTCTTCCTTTCGTATCTTCTATATTATTCTCCCTTCACCATGTCGTAATTATTTTTCAGATATATCATAAGCATTGCGAACTCATCCTCGATGATTTTTCTGGTGATACAACCAGAGAAGGATAAATGAGTAAGGCCCTGCAACACTACGCATATATGTTCAGACATTCTGATTCTCAGTTTCTTATCACCATAAACATTCGCCAGTATTTTTGCCATCTCTGCGACTACCTCATCATGTGCCGCTTTCATAATAATGATTCGCTCAGCTTCCGGCTTGCTGAAGTAATACTCATACATAAGCGTATTTACGGACGGCACCTCACCAAGCAGCTCCTTTTTTTCTGCCTCAAAATATGCATCAAGAGCAGTCATAAACTCATCGAAGCTTTTTACATCTGAAAACCCATCCCAGACATCACCTGTTTCACTAGCAATCAGATCTACAAATATATCTTCAACATCGTGATAATGATGATAGAGTCCACCTACTGATAGTCCCACATATTCTCCAATGTCCTTCATGGTAACATTGGCATATCCCTTCTCAATCGCCAGCATCTTAAGTGCATTCTGAAGCTCTCTTTTCTTTTTATTTCCTTTTTCCATTTGTATCCTCCATTTAGCAAAACCGAGCATGTACTCTGTTTTGTATTATATGCACTCTCTACATTCTTGTCAAATAAAAAAGCCTGGAACCTTTTTTCAAACGGTTCCAGGACCTTGGATAATCAATAAATACTACTAATATCTTATTTACACACTTTTATAAAGATTAATGCAATTATCACTGATATAACAACCTCTCCGATCAGCTTATGGATTTCATATCCATCCCACTGAGGATCTACTCGCATAACATCCGGTGTCTTTCCAGTCTTCTTCTTTATAAGAATACCGAATATATCAGTCTTGGTAAACATCCACCAGTCAAGAACTACGGCATCGAATATCGATGTCATCCAGAATATAATCACAAAGCGAAGACTGAGCTGCCACAGATTCATACCGGAGGACACACCCTGCTTTCCAGCAATTATGATCGTTACGATATAACCAACTCCCACTATAAGCATAAGAGAACCTATGATTATTTTATCCTTAAGTTTTAGTTCTCTAGGAATACCATTTTTTTCTAATTGTTCTACTGCACTTGGAGTCATAAACCAGTACGCATTCTGAGGTACAAGAAATGCCCCTGGGAGACAAAAAGCTGTAAGAAGAACTATTCCTATAAGACCATATATAAAACTGAGTAACATTTAATCTTCCTTTCTCTAATTATAGTAATGTACATACCCAGGCTAAGAGTGCACAAGCAGGAAAGAAACATATCACATGTGTAATGTGAGTCTTCTTATTGTAACCAAAAAGCTTAGGACTATAGATGTCTTTAACCTGTGGATAGTAATGAGTGAAGAACCCAAAACCTTGATTGCAAAGCAGCACCCAGTCAAAGAAGATAACATCATATAACTTAAGAGATAGCAGCATGATCATAAATCTTATAAAGAACTGCCAGAAGCTGAAATCATTTCCTATTCCGTTCCACGCTCCTATTATCATGGCTCCACCCATAAGAGCAAACGCGATAAAAACAATCACATATCCTACAGCATACTGTCCCTTAAAACGTTCCGGCATTCTATCAGGAGTAACTTCAAGCGCTTCTTTAGGTGCTGAAGACATGAACTTTTTATCTTGTATAAACCCTACTCCTCCCCACAGAAGCAGAAACAGACCTGCCATCATCATTATTGAGAGCAAAATAGTTATTAACATATATTGAATCTCCTATCTTTTAAGTGTACTAGACCCACTATTTATTTCTGCTGCTTAGCTAAAGTCTGCAAACCACCTGTATGATAGATAGACAACAGATTTACAAATCTCTTGGTCTTATCTCTGTCAAACCCTCTGGAAACCGCTTCGATAATACTCTTGTAATATGAGGCAGTAATAATCGAGATAAACTCCGCATCAAACTCATCTTGAAGGATACCCGCCTCTTTCCATTTACGCTGATATTCCTCTGCTTCTTCTACACCTTCTTTGAATAGCTCATCCTGCCAGCTTGCAAGCGATGTTTTATCTGCTGATTTAAGAATTAGCATCACTTCATCCAGATGATCGAATACATAATCGACTACATCATCAGCAGGAAGTAGAATCATAGGATTCTTCTTAAGTGTTTTTTTGTCAATCATTTGATATGCTTTCTGTATTTTAGATAGTTCCTCTTTCAATCCATCAAGTACAGGTCTGACAAGGTCAACAAACAGCGCATCCTTATCCTTGTAATGTCCATAAAAAGCACCTGTTGTAACGCCAGCTTCCTTGGCAATATCACGTAGATACGCTCCTTCAAAACCCTTTTCTATAAAGGCTTTCTTTCCCATTTCTAGTATTCTCTGTCTTGTAGCTTCCTTATCTTTCATAATCTCAGTTCCTTTATTGCAATAAAAATAACGCAGTTATATAACCCGGTTATATAACCGTGTTATATAATATCTCTTATTAATTATTTTGTCAATCTTTGTTTGTATCATTACAATTAAAAACCTGGCCATTAAGACCAGGTCGATACTATCTGTATATTTTAATTCTTCAACTTGATATTTTTCCATTGTATGCTTTATCAATTAATCTTATTAGCGCTTTTGCATTCTTATGTATCAGTTCTGCATGGCCGGTATTTCTAAACATCTTATGACAAAAATATATTCCGTCCTTTTTCAGTTTATGCACTTTTCTAGCGGCTGATCTCTCTGCCGATCCATGAAAGATATAAGAATCTGTTCTATTAAAGCTTTCAAATTTGTACTTATAACCTATCTCCATTATAACGCTGTTTCTTATGGACTCTTTCTTCACATTTGTATATAGAGATTCACTTATAGATTCTTTAGTTCTACCTAACAATGCCGCAAGCATTCCTTGATGTTTTGTAAGAACAGAATAAATAATAGATGAGTATGCCTTTATATAGAGCTTCTCAACTTTCTCTGATTTAAATGTTGGCATAGGCATAATCGTATATCCATCAGCTATGAATGTATGAACCTTAACCCTCTCATCCATAAGTATTTCATTACTTACCATTCCACCTAGGGATATCCCGTACAGAATATCCAACTTGCCATCGAACTTATCTACAATATAATCAGCTGCTTCATGAGCCTCATCTATAATTGAATGAAACACCTTGTCAGGTTCATCATCATTGAACCCATCATACGCCTGAACAATTACATGATAATTCTTCTTTGCCTCGTCTATAAACGGCATGAGTCCAGGATACCATTTCGCCAGATAACCACACTCAATCATGAGCGTTCTATCATTTTCTTTTCCAAATTCAAAGAACTTCATATCTGTCGTTCATACCTCCGTATTACTTTTTTCTTGGAATCCACGGGATACATCTGTTTACGCGTTTCTTATAAGCTGCATATTCATCACCATATAAATCAAGAAGCCATTTTTCTTCAGTGTTTATCAAAGCAACCGTCATAATCACCCAATCTATCACCGGAAAAATAAGCAGCCAGGCATTATGCCACATAAGTAATCCACCCGATATAGCTATCCAGCAACCACTGTACATAGGATTTCTAACCCATGAATAAATACCTTTAGTTTGAAGCCTGTTCTCTGTTATAGACGCATCCATATCTGAACGAAGCGAACCAATAAACCATACGACAAATCCGAGTATAATCAGCAATGCTCCCACTATTCGTAATATCACAGTCCAAGGTTTATCCAAAATTCCAATTTTGAATACATATCCGAATAGTACGATTCCGATAATATTAACAACTATCATTCCATAAACAATAAATGGTCCAACACCAAACATTGGAAGCTTCTGTCCTTCTTTAACATAGTTTTTCATATATTTCCTCTTTTAAATCTCTTATTAACAGGTTTAAACACACATTATTTTAAATCAATACGCTCCCACATCCCATTTTCTGGATCAGGACTAAGGCGAACCACATGATCATATCCGATCGACAAAAGGATATCCACAGCTTGGCTATAACCCGCATCCAGTAATCTTGCATCATGACAATCAGAATTGATAATCACTTCTCCTCCCCAATCCTTCCATTCTTTAAGTAAAAATGCTGATGGATAAGGTTCTGTCATATATCCTCTAGCCACACCTCCAGTATTTACTTCAAGAAATGATTTTGTTTCAAACATTGAATGCAATATATCAATAGCCATAGACCGATACTTATAAGAATTCTCATCATATAAATTTAGTATCGAGTTATTATATCTGATAAGATCAAAATGTCCTATTATCGCTGGCTTAGTTTCAACTACATAATCGCGAAATAATGTAAAATACTGTTCAGCCATTTTTAGACCATCCCCACCACAGCATTCATTTACATATTTCTGCATTTCAGCTGATGGTGCATCCACCCCACTATGACTACCGTCGGATCTGGTAAAATAATGAACTGACGCTATAAAATAATCGTAATCTTTTGTATCTGAACAACTAAGCATATCTCTTTCTATCCCGAGATAGATAGCCATCCGACCTTTATATTCTTGCTTCAGGCGGCGGATTTCTTTCTTATAATCCTCTTCAAATAAAGGATCAATGCAATGTGCTGGATCAAAAGTCTGCGCTGCGTGCGAAGTGAAACCTAGTGAAACAAATCCCATTTCATAAGCTGTACGAGCCATATCGCTAGCTGTTGTCTTTCCATCACAGAAAGTTGTATGTACATGTGCAGAAGATAATATTTTACTCATCTTTTTCCTTTTTAAAACTGTATTTTCACAATAAGCATTTTTACAAAACTATCGCAGAACCTAATCATCAACTTATGAATTCCACTTACATGATTATAAATATATCTATGAATAGTTATACCTCACGAATAAGGTCATACATATGGAATCGTTCACCACAATTTCTGACACGATCCACTTTCATCCCCAGATGTTTATACCTTTCACATTTATCTTTATCATCTGTATCAAGAATAACGGGAACTTTTCTCTTTTCGGCCACCTTGTATACCTGTTCAAGCATGCTTCTCATGAAACCCTGTCCCTGATACTCTGGTCTTACAACAAGCATCTCTATCCTGATAAATTTCTTTTTAGCTTTGCGCATTCTTGTTTCTATTGTATTTCCCTCAGCAGAACAAGCTTTTATAAAGCTCTTCATATTTCTGAATCCGCCAAGCGCTTTTTTCTCTGCCGAAATCATTTTTAGTCCGTCAAAGAATTTAACTCTGCCAACTCCTTCTCCCGAAAGCATTAGATATCCTTCATGTTTATCTGATGTTGTATAAAGCACACCTGAGTTGTATGCTGCCTGAACGATAGCGTTCATGTAAGTGAACATATCTTCTCTGCTTTTTATATATTTAATAAGTCCCTGATCTTCCTCATTATAATTGTAATTATAGAAGGCATCCGCAACCTGACGAGATATATTCTCAACCTCTTTTGAATTTAGTCCCTGTAATTTCTTCATTCTCTTACCTCATCATTTAAAAATCATAAAAACTGCTGATGTCAGCATACAAAGAAAAGGATACATTATTATTCGAATTATTTGATTCTTATTATTGAATCCACGATTCTTCCACCCTTCACATTCTGATGTCTCAGGATATAGTTTCTTAAAATATCCGACTGTCATAACAAGCCATTGATCCTGTACTATAATATCAAATGCTTTCATAATGTATAGCATTACGATAAACCGTAGGGTTAGTTTCCAAAATCCATAACCACTTCTAATTCCATCCACTCCAAGATAGATTATTCCAGCAAGCATAGATATAAGAAACACGCCCAATAAAATATGTGCAATAATCTGTTTTGGCTTTGGTGGTTCAGGATGATTTTTTCCTGCAATACGCACATCTTCAGGCAGAAATCTCAGAACTAATGATGGCTTAGCCATAGGACTCGCTATAATTATTACTAGAAATTCAATCAGACATATCACCAATGCAATAATTAACGTTTTAATCACTTCACTTATCCCCTATATTTTTAATCAACTTTTTATATACTATCCAAGCGCCACATCCAACGCCATCATTAGCGAAAAGCCCACTGCAAACATTACTACACCAATATTGGAATGTTCACCTTCAGACATTTCTGGTATTAGCTCTTCTACTACTACGTATAACATTGCTCCTGCAGCGAAGCTGAGGAGATATGGCATAGCAGGTACAATAAACGCTACAGCAAGTATTGTCAGAAAACCGAACAGTGGTTCAACAGCACCTGATAATACTCCATATATAAAAGCCTTTTTCTTACTTCTGCCCTCTGCTGCAAGTGGCATTGATATAATAGCCCCCTCCGGAAAGTTTTGAATTGCTATACCTAGCGAAAGTGCCAATGCTGCTCCTGCTGAAATACTCACATTTCCCGATTTAAAAGCAGCGTAAACTACTCCTACTGCCATTCCCTCCGGAATATTATGAAGAGTAACGGCCAGCACCATCATTGTCATTCTGGCGAGCTTACTTCTTGGTCCCTCCGCCTTATCAGTATTCATATGAAGATGTGGTATGACCGAATCAAGCAAAAGGAGGAAAAGTATTCCTGCCCAAAAACCAAAGAACGCAGGAACAAAGGCAAGCCGCCCCATATCCTGCGTCTGATCCATAGCCGGAACAAGAAGACTCCAGATAGATGCAGCCACCATAACTCCAGAGGCAAAACCCGTGAGCGAACGTTCCACCTGCCTACTCATTTTGTTTTTCATAAGGAAAACACAAGCAGACCCCAATGTTGTTCCTAAGAAAGGAACCATCAATCCTATAAATATACTTTTATTCATTATATTTCTCCATTACAATAAGAAACTCATCCCTAGAAACATAATCGCATTGGCTATATTACCTTTAGCTGGAACCTTTGTCGGTGCCAATATAAGGAATAAAGGAAATGTATTAAAGAATGCTGCCCATCTTGGAAGATCTGTCTTTCCAGTAATTACCAACACAAAGAATACCATCGCAAATGCGAGTAGCCCCACATAAGCAATAGATGTAATCACGGTTTTCCTAAAGTATTCCATAATCGCTGACAGCGCCTCATCCGTTCTTCCAAGCCTTATATAAAACCACTCCACAGCACCACAAAAACCATGATGTGTGACTATCAAAACTATGAAGAACAATGATGATATAAAACATATATTCCCTGCTATTGAGGAATATCGAGCTATCCACATTGAAATACTTAAATATCCAGGAGCTGCTGCAAAAAGAGCAAAAATACCAACTATAGTTGCCAGTTCAATTTGCTTCAAAGGCATTTCCGAGAAGACACGCCTCATTTTCTCAGAATCCTTCGCGTCCGAAAAATCAAACCTTCCGCTCTTTGAATAAGCCATCATACAATCAGAAATACCACACACTATATGTCCCAAACAAGCAATAATCACAAATAATTTCAACATGATTTATCCTTATTTTGTTCCTGTAATGCAGAACAAATTTTCTTTCTTTGATATTACAACATCTTTAAATCCAGAATCTTCCATAAAACTTTTTATCTCTTCAGCTGTATATCTCTTCATACATGGAACCTTTTTCTCCCAGTCGATATTAGGATCACCATAATTATTGATAATAACAAACTGTCCATCTGGCTTTACTACTCGATAAACTTCTTTGATATTCTCTTTAATTTCCGGCCAAAAAAATACGGTTTCAAACGCAGTAACCAGATCAAACACCTCTTTCTTGAAAGGCATTTTCTCAACACTGCCTTTTAGTATCTTTACTCTACTTTCACCCTTGTTAACTTTTTTTGCTTTTTTTACGCTTTCTTCTGAAACATCAAAGCCATAAATTTTTCCTTCTTTACATTTTGAAAGCATTCTTTTTATGTTATATCCGCCTCCACAGCCAATATCGAGAATATCCGCTTTCTCGGGTATTCTGAATTTTGTAAAGGCCCACTGCGCCATTGGCAAATGTTCCTTGTCCATGCTCACAAGCATCATTCTTCCTAATAATCCTTTTGGATTTCCAAAATTATCTGTAAAGCTCATTTTCCAACCTCGTGTATAAGTTAATTATTTTTTCAGACTATATCTAAAATCGCACAAATCTCCGCCTTCGGCTATAGTCGTTGTTCGTACAAGTTTTGCATTCATTAAATCTGCCATCATAAAGTCTAACTGACACAGATACTTTGCAAGTTCAAAGCAGCCTTCATCCTTACATATTTTGCATATTCCACACTCATGGTAGTCGTATCCTAGATCATAATCTTCACAACTTGGAAGAACATCCAGCACCCAATTATTCTCATTCTTTCGCTTTTTGCTTTCCTCTGCCCACTTAAGTCTTTTGGGAATATTCTTTTCATCAAGATATGCTTCAGCTGTTCCAAGTCCTTTTCTGAACATACTGGAGTTTTTAAGACCGCTCTCCAATATCTTATAGTTATCTTCAGGGGATAAGCCCGTACATCTGTTCATAGCAATAAAATATATACCCATGATGTATGAAGAAAGAAGCTTTTCATCATTCATATCCTTGGCTCTAATAGTAATAGCTTTATGCTCTTTTACTATTTTCCCGACATTCCTACTTTTAACTCCTGCAGCTTTATATTGAGGTTTGCACAAGCTATGAAAAAAATGGCCATAAAACCATGCTTTAAATGAATATTTCATTAGATTTATACTCCTTCAATTCTATATAATTACCCCTCTCCTTGTTTCTTCCAATATGAAAATGCAGTAATATACATCAATCCTTCTCCTAGGCTCTCACATGACCCCCAGCCACCTTCTAAAAGAGTTCCTTTAAAGATCACAGCCCAAAGTATTCCAAGACATATTGCTCCTATTGGACTGACAAGTATATACCATCTTCTGAGCCCACTTTTACCGCTAAGAATCATATATCCAAGCACGATCAGCTGTATATATAGAGCAACGATAATAACTATGTCTATTGGAGTAATCCAAGCCATCATTGATTCACATGCTTTCGTTGCAATATCAGCGGATTCTCCTGTAGATAAAACTGCCTTATATGTCAGTGGCATTAAGCTGCCAAGATTAAAATGAGCAAAAGCAGTTCCTCCTACACCTGCTACTCCGGCAATCATCAATCCCTGCATGATCCTTCCGCAAACCTTTTGTGTCATAGAATACAAACTTTGAAAACCAAACAGCATAAACGCCATACCAAAGAAACCGCAGAATGCAGATACAGTAAATCTCCATACTGGCATCTCGGCAAATATCGGATCAATGTCCAGATTCATATCTCGTCCAGGATATACATAGAGCAGGCAATCTCCAATCATAAATAGTACTGCTCCAGCAAATCCTAGTATTGCATTCCTCTTCTGATTATTCATCCTTTACTCTGATCTCCTTTATTTCTTTGCAAGTACTGTTATCCATGGCTTTGTACTATGATGTATTTTTTTTGTTTTCCTAAAACCTGCAGCCTTAAGAGCCTCTTCTATCGCTTCACCCGTATAACACTTCATGCCTTCTATCTTCTGCTCGTATTTCAGACTCGCCTCATCAGTACCATCAGATTCATTAACGATCATAAATACTCCACCTGGTTTAAGTACCTTTGCTACTTCTGCAAAACATTTCTCAAGTCCTGGCCAGAAGTATATTGTTTCAAATGCTGCTGCAAGATCATAACTTTCTTCTGCAAGATCAAGCCGAGAAGCATCGCCCTGTTTAACTATGCATCTACCTGCCTCTATCATCTTCTGGTTATATGCAGTTGCTTTTGCAACTGATACATCTGAATAATCTATTGCCGTAACATTAGCATCCGAATATCTTTTAAGTAGTTCTCCTGCATTTCTTCCACCACCACAACCTATCTCAACAATCTCTTTCGGTGCTATCTTTGTCAGGTGTGACATTCCCCAGTCAGACAGCTTAGCATGACCTCCATTCATTCCATTTACCATCATCTTTCCAAGAACCCCCTCAGGTTTCCTTGTCTGGTTGATAAAATCATTAATAAGTCCCATTTTTTCTTCCTCCAATCTATACTATCTCACCCTTGTATTCTCTTGCCGTTTTACTCTTATCCGGAACATACCAGTAATCACAAGAGTCCGCCCCCGTAGCCACGGTATGCGTTCTGATCAACTTAGCATGCATAAGTTTTGCATATGTATGATCAAGCGCACACATATGAGGCATTAACTCCATATATCCATATTTCTTTGCATACTCAGCAAGAGGACATCCTACAAGAGTAAATGCAAAACCTATATCTTCATTATTAGGATTAACTATCATCCCCCATGTATCCATCCACTGCCCTTTGCTTCTCTTTTCAGAAACCTTGTCGGCATATTTTTGATAGCTCCTATAAAGGCTCTTCCTTAAAAGGTTAAGAAACCTCTTATTATTGATATCCATAATCCTATGTAAAAAAGTTAGATGTTTATATATATCATCAATAATCTCATCTATTGCCTCGCCAGCCATTCTATGATTAGTCGCCTCGTAGTAGGAAAGAAATAGGATAAACATATTAAGGTTGCCTGCCAGAGAATTCTCCTTACCACCCATGTCAGGTGCTTTCTTCATAAGCTTTGGACGGATTCTTTCAGCCCTTGCTATTATTTTCTTCATACTCCTCGGATAATGCTTCTTTAAATATCTGCGAATCGCCCGATTAACCAAACCCTCCATTTTTCTATCCCCTTTCTACCTCAATACATTTCTCGGTTTTTTTCTATCACTCTAACTACAACAGAAATCTTAATAACAGATAATCAACTCCTGATATGATCAATGCCATGATTGCTGTATATACACATCCTATTAAAAAACCTTTAAAGTGATACAGATAATCCTTATAGCCCCTGCAACCTTCAGTACCCTCTATCACAACCCACTTTGGAGTAATGATACAGATAATAAGCCAGTCCATAACCAGCAGATCTATTACATTCCAAGTCATACCAATTATGAATATATGTATTAATATTGCTAAAAAGGAGAAGTCTTTTTGATAAAACTGAACCAAGCCAAATGCAATCAGGCTTGCAAATATAACTAAAGAACCTATAAGTCCAAAGAGCTTTGCATTCTTGTTTTGTCTATCCGTTGGGTCAGAAAGTGTCGCTGCTTTCTGTATATCCTCCGGATAATCATGCATCATCTGCCATGGAAATTTAGTGACTATAACATACACATATATTATCCATAAAACAGACCATATAAGTCCTTCTATCAAAGCAATCCCCATCGTATGCCCTCACTTTTCTTTATATATCTAAACATATTGAAAATCATTTTTTATAAACATGAAAATCACAGTAATCATCACCATTAGCTATTGTGTGTTCCCTGACGAGCTTCGCCCCTCCCATGTCATAGCTTATGTAATCTGTCTTACATAAATACTTTATAAGATAGAAGCAGCCTTCTCTCCGGCCCAGCTCGCATAGTCCACACTTCGTATATGTAAATTCGTAGCTAGTACCATCTTCTCCTCTTTTAAAGGTTGAAACCCAATCCATCTCATAGTTCGAAGTTTGAGACTTTATTGCTGCTTCTTCTCTTTCCTTTTTACTCTTTTCTGAGATAGCGCTGTCATCTTCCTTTCCTCTTTTCACCATCTCATCGCACATAGCCTTTATCATCCCCTCAAAACGTTCTTCTGTGACAATATCCGGATATGCTTTAGGAAAGGCGAGGAGATAACAACCGATATATAAATTCTTTGACAGACTATTATCCTTCGCAAGCCCTGGAGTTCGTTTTACCATGGCCTTATATTCAGCTTTTATCTGTCTTTTAAAATCCTTTGTTACTTCAACGCCATCGCCTTTTAGATATTTGTACGTTAATTTATCAAGAATAAGTGGCATTACTGCGCCTATCATTCCATATTTCATATATCAATCTCCAATTAGTCTAATCTAACTAGTTATAATAACATTTAACCTCTTTTACTGCAATATAAAAACCGCAGTTACTCCCTTAGGAACAACCGCGGTATAGTTAATTATATGTAGATAAATATCTAAGTTTTCTAGAAAATTTATACTGCTTCCCTTACCAGATCATATAGAAAACTCTCTACTTCATTAGTTCCATCTGAAAATCGCAAAGCTTTCCTCCAGAACCTATAGTCTGAGTTCTTGTAAACTTTAAACCCGGGAGATTACCAAAATTATATATATCATTATCACAGAAAAGTACATTAAGCTCTGGGCATCCCTGCTCCACCAAATACTTATGGTATGGACATTCTATAATATCCATCTTAAAGAATCCCTTCTTCTTAGGATAAAAAACATTTTTAAAACCGGAACTCTCCCCAAACATTTTATGACTTATAGGATCCCACATACCAAGGAAGAAACTAGCAAACCCAGGTATTTTCATCATTTTAGCCTTCTTCATTCCAGCTTCCTGTGCCTGCTCTGCCATAGATGTTTTCATAATATCATAAGCAATATCAGGATGCCTTTCCTTTAATGCCAGATATATTGCAGCCGCAGGAAATATAAACCCATCAGTGTGAGTTTTTACACCCTTAGGAAGATCTATATGTTCTCCATACATTTTGGCCAGTCTCTTATGAGCGTCCTTCCAAACCTCTTCAAAATCAGAATCAGATATTCTTTCTTTAATCTTCTGCTTTAAGAAGCTTTTGCTTTTCATGGTCTTTAAGGTTTTTTTCTTAACAATCTTTTTCTCTTTATCCGATAGCATGGTTTCCTCCCTTTTCTGCCTATATATTATTATAAGCCTTACGCAATTATAATATAAAGCATGTTTCTACTTATATAACTCTATAGATAAAAAAGGTTCATATAGCAATGTAAAAGCCTCGCCGGAGCGAGGCTTAAGGGAGGTTGAATAAATCAACCAGAGGTTAACTATTTTACTCCTGAAAGGATCAGATTATTTAATACACCTTCCAGGTACTCCTGCTGTCCTGATATAGGATTGTTAGGAGCTTTAAGTTCTGCTGCTCTCGCAGCAAGTTCTTCGAGAGAGGTTTCTCCCTTTCGGATCTTCTGTCCAAGCTCTGAGTTGAAGCTTTCATACTTCTTATCTACAAAGCCTTCAATACGACCATCTTCTATTAGCTCAGCCGCTTTAATAAGTCCTAATGCGAAGGAGTCCATTCCAAGGATGAATGCATGGAACATATCTTCATATGTATTACTTGGACGACGATTCTTTGAATCAAAGTTAATTCCAACAGGAAGACCACCATTTTTAACTATCTCATACATTGCAAGAGTTGTGTCATATACGTTGCTTGGGAAGCAATCTGTATCCCATCCAAGCATAACGTCACCCTGATTAGCATCTATAGATCCAAGCATATCATTTATGCGACTTATTCTAAGTTCATGCTGGAATGTATGTCCTGCAAGAGTAGCGTGATTTGCTTCAATGTTCATCTTGAAATCTTTATCGAGACCATACTGTCTAAGGAATCCAATAGCTGTAGCTGCATCATAATCATACTGATGCTTCATTGGTTCTTTTGGCTTTGGCTCAATAAGGAATGTACCCTCAAAACCAATACTGCGTCCATAATCACGAGCCATTCTCATAAGATTTGCGATATTTTCAAGCTCAAGCTTCACTTCTGTATTAAGGAGTGTCTCATAGCCTTCACGACCACCCCAGAATACATATCCACGACCGCCAAGCTTTACTGTAAGCTCTATGGCCTTCTTAACCTGTGCAGCTGCAAAGCAATATACGTCAACATCATTTGTACTTCCTGCACCGTTCATAAATCTTGGGTTGCTGAACATGTTTGCAGTTCCCCAAAGACACTTAATATTTGTGCCTTCAGTTTTTTCTTTAAGGTAGTCTGTAAGTTCATCTAATCTTCTGTTTGTCTCATTGATATCATCTGCCTCTGGCACAAGATCCACATCATGGAAGCAATAATACTCAATGCCTAGCTTCTGCATGAATTCAATACCAGCATCAACCTTAGCCTTCGCATGCTCCATAGTTCCTTCTTCTGCAGCACCAAATCTCTTATCGATTGTTCCTCGTCCAAACATATCGACACCATTTGCGCCTAAGTTATGCCACCACGCCATAGCAAAAGGAAGATGTTCCTTCATCTTTTTCCCAAGTATTACTTTTTCTGGATCATAATACTTAAAGGCAAATGGATTCTTGCTGTCAGGTCCCTCATACTTTATTACAGGGACATTCTTAAATATCTCGCTCATAAAGCACCTCCGTAAAATATATCTAACCTTCGTAAGTTATATCTAATCTATCACATTTAAAATAAAATGTCATCCCCTTTTTTCATTTTTTTGGTTCAATCACAAATTTTATGTGATGGCTGATTCCTGACATACTCCTTCCGGCTCATATCCATGATCTTCAAGAAGAAGTATTCATCATCAGGATAGCCATATCCGTGACGACGGAGGG
>Ga0129307_1000280_pt1 | contig 87893 bp, 75 predicted proteins | sample P1105metagenome_FD_94437 | JGI IMG/M metagenome (GOLD analysis project Ga0129307, IMG submission 94437) | Capybara group fecal microbial communities from Wisconsin, USA - P1105 metagenome | ecosystem: Host-associated > Mammals > Digestive system > Large intestine > Fecal | place: USA: Wisconsin...
ACTCCTTGTTCCTCCTGTACACAAGCTCTTTCTCTTATTATACAGGATTTTTATTATTAGTGGCTCACTTTTTTATTATCATTTGTGCTCTATCTGGCTCAGTTTTATTTTAGCATACATAACTTTGTTTGAGTCATCAAGAGTTCATGTCATTTCCTTCAACCGACACTTCAGCAAAGAGGAGCAAGATGCATCTCTCGGTAGTAAGCTGAAAAGCCCTGAAATCATCTCAGGCTTATTCAACTGGCTCATTGCAGGCTTAAAGCAGCTCAGGAGCGAAGGGCTTACTCCTCCCCTGTCGGTCACAGAGGATACGCGCCGATATGCTGAAAATTCGGACAAGTTCATTGCATTTTTGAATGAATGCCTTATAAAGCGTGATGGCTCCGCAGTTACATCCAAAGCAGTATTTGATAGATACACCGAATGGTGTGATCTGAATGAATTTCCTCCTGACGGTAAATACGCCTTTATGGAGAAGCTCAGGATAAAGAACCTTCTTAGCAAGAGCGCTACAGTAGACGGTAAAACAATTCGCAATGTTATTGTCGGCTATTCACTTGCAAATATGTAAAATGTGAATAGTCAATGTAAAGCTTCTTATATTTTTTCTATATAGAGATTTTCTATAAGAATGCACATTTTGCACAGCAGTATTAATCACAAACCTGCATTCCCATATATGAAAGGGGGGATTATCATGGACGATGTTCCAGTAATGCTGACGGTCAAGGAAGCAGCAAAGACATTTGGAATTGCTCAACACCACGCACGAATGCTTGCTTTGAGCGGATCGGTAGCAGCTACTCGGGCAGGCAGGCGGAAGATACTCATCAACCAGAAGTCACTCATTGATTATTTCAATAACTGTACTCTTTCTGACGGAGCAAATAGTTCCAGTTTTATCGAGCCGATACCGTCAAAGCTCCGATAACCGTACAATAAGGAGTTGTAATACTTTCACCTCGGTTAGGTGCGACCACTTGTTACATAACGGATAAGGTTTATCCGTTATGTAACAGTGAATCTGTTTTCATCTCCTAATATTATATAAGGTTAAAATCTAAAATTCGCTCTATAAGCTCAGAGCGGAACCTTATTTCTTATTAGATTCACGGAAACACTGTATTACATTCATGACAGCTGTTATCTGACTGTCATTAAGACCAGCCACTGATACTGTTGCAGAGTCTTTTTTTCCAAGGATAGTATCAGTTGATACATCGAACAGTTTGGCAAGTTCGATTATATATTGGGTCGTAGGCACAGAAAGGCCCATCTCCCAGCTATTTACAGCGGAACGTGACAAGGAAAGGCTTTTTGCAAGATCAGCCTGAGTCATCGATGAACGTTCGCGTAATGACTTTATGCGTTCAGCAATCATTATAAGTTCCTTATTCATATAATCACCTCATTATGATAATATCACAATCATTTTGATTATTAAATATCAAAATGATAATCTGGCTTGACAATATTTGCAGTATACTATATAATATGGTAAGAAGGGTGAGTACGAAGCGCATACTCATTTTGTGATGATATGCTTTATTTGACGAAAGGAGGACATAATGGCGAGTATTAAGAAAAATTATAACAAGCTTGGTGAACTGATATCACTCAGAATTCGTGTTTCTGACGGATACGGTATCGATGGACGGCAGCGTTTTAAGACCATGACATATAGGGTTCAGCCGGGAATGACCGAAAAACAAGCTGTAAAAGCTGCTGAGAAGGCTGCCATAGAATTCGAGGCACAAGTACATGACGGACTTGCTGGTTCACAGAGAGCTTTAAAGCTTGCTGAATTTGTCCCTATGTATCTGGATATCAAACAAGGTGTACTTTCTCCTCGAATTCATTTTGAATATGCGAGGACACTGAATGATGTAATTATTCCTGCCCTCGGGCACATCAAGCTAGTTGAAATGAGACCTGCACACGTTCAGGCGTTTGTTAATCAGCTACAAGGCAATGTACGAAGGAAGAAAAACGGAACTCTTGATGAGAATAATCCGAAGCTCTCCCCTGCTACAATCAGACGTAAACTGACTGTTTTGCAGAGCGTTCTATCCCAAGCGGTAAAGCTCGGGCTTATCACACAAAATCCTGCGGACAGTAAGCGATTAACGCTTCCTAAGATGACAACTCCCAAAATAGAGATATTCAGCAAGCAGGCTGCGACTGAAATGCTCGGATACCTCGAAAGCGAGCCATTACAGTTCCAGGTTCTGATACAGCTTGCTATAATGTCAGGGTGCAGATGCGGTGAATTATGCGCACTTAAGTTCTCAGGTTTTGACTATGAGACGTGTAAGCTCACAGTAGAGCGCTCTGCCTATAAGCTCAAAGGTCAGCCGATAGGATTAAAACCACCGAAGGATTATGAAGTTAGGACAATCACTCTGAATCCCTACTGTATTGAGCTTGTGAAGCTGTTACAAGAGGAAAAACAACGTGAAGCTCAAAGACTTGGTTCTGCATGGAAAGGCGCAGATTGGATATTCACACAGTCAGACGGCGAGATCATCAATCCGCAGACACCTACGGTTCAATTCAGCAAATTCCTTGAACGCCACGGTATGGAGCATAAGAAATTCCATGCTCTACGACATAGTTCGGCTACACTCCTATTATACGGTGGCGCAAATATCAAGACGGTACAGCAAAGACTTGGACACGCGGATATTACAACGACCAATAAGTATCTTCATGCTGTCCAGGAAGCCGACGAACAGGCAGCTGGTATTTTGCAGGATATGTTCATTTCTCGGACGAAACACTCTAATGAAAATGAAGAATCGAATAATATTCAAAAAACAGGGTGATTGCATATTATACATGTATTCGTCTTATCACGGACGATTATAAGAAGCCGAAGGCTCCATTAGGAACCTTCGGCTTTATTTTGTTAGTTCGACAGTTATTTTACCGAGTATAGCAAATTGTTCCTGCGTAAGTTGTTTGCTTGTTTGAGCGTTCTTGATACGGTATGAATCAACTAGAGCTTTAACGGATTCAGTCTGTGTTTCTGTTAACCCGTGCGTGGAGACCATCCCCTGATGCTTCATACCGCAAAGTGTATCCATAGATACGTTGAAAATACTGGCAATAGAGCGCATTGTTTCAAATGGGGGCATAGATACGTTTGCTTCATATTTGCTGATAGTACCTTCTGAAACTCCGAGCATATCGCCGAGTTTTTTCTGGGTAATCCCGCGTTCTTTACGTAGTTTCTTTATGAATGTTCCTAAATCAAACATAATATCACAACCTATAATCTTTATTATTATGAAGATTATACACTAATAAACTTGCGTTTTATGATTGGTTGTGGTATAATACTTGCGTACGCCGCAATATGTTGCTTATAAAGTTTCAATTAAAGCAAGGAACTAAAAACGGTATTACAAAGTATGAATATTGAGTTGGTATTTCGTCCAAGAGAAAGCAAATTAATAGATGATGATTCAAATGATAACGAAGATTAAGACAGATAATATTTTGAATAGTTTCATCATTATCTAAATCACATCATAATTTGAAAGCTTATTTAACTTTTTAAGGTGGTTAGTATGAATACTTTTAAACACATTTTTAAAGATGATCTTATAAAAGTCTATTTGGACAAAGTATCAGAAGATACAATTCCTGATTTTAATAATAAATGGGATACAATCAAAAAATGGAGGACCTCGTGTATTGATGGTGATTTAACTACAACAAAAGAAACGTCTGTTCAAGGCTTATTCTTATCCGATGTATTTGGTACAATCCTAGGTTATTCAACAATTATAGATGGTGGTATTTACAATCAAATACAAGAATTTAATTCGACTTTGGATGGTAGCGAAGCTGATGGCGCTCTCGGTTTTTTTAATAATTCTGCAAAACTTAGAGATATAAGAGTCGCCATAGAACTAAAAGGCGCTTCTGTTCCGTTGGATAAAAAACAAAATAGAAGTAGTCATTTGACACCTGTTGAGCAGGGAATGAGCTACGCTCACAAAAATGGCAGTAAATGCGGCTGGGTAATTGTGTCTAACTTCATAGAAACAAGGCTGTACAAGAGCAATAGTTCCTTGGAATACGAAGTATTTGACTTAACCCAAATGGACAATAAAGCAGAATTCATTAGATTTTATTATATGCTCTGCAAGAATAACCTTATTTCTGAAAATGACAAATCTACTCTAGACAAACTTTATCAAGAAAATGAAGAAATCGGAGTAAACATATCAAACACGTTTTATAGCGAATACAAGCAAATCAGAACAGAATTATTTAAACATCTGAAAGAACATAATCCTAGCAAAGATGAACTCTTTTTATTCACCAAATCACAAAAAATAATGGATAGATTTACATTTATTTGCTTCTGTGAGGATTGTGGCCTTTTACCACAAAACATATACAAACAGATAGTAGACTCTACAGAACACAGCTTTAGTTTTTCTCAAACAAAAATATGGGATCAACTTAGAGGTCTATTTGTTGCAATTGATAAAGGCAATCCACCCATGAAAATTAATCAATATAATGGTGGGTTGTTTAGTGAAGACTGTGAATTGGATTCGCTTGTAATACATGATGATGTACTAAAGAAATTTCAAATTCTTTCAGCTTATGATTTCAATAGTGATCTTAATGTCAATATTCTTGGTCAAATATTTGAACAAAGTGTTTCTGATGTTGAGCAAATTAAAAATGAGATAAACGGCATTAAGACAGATGAACGAGAAAAACAAAAAGATGATGGTATATTCTATACTCCTTATTATATAACACGTTATATCGTTGAAAACACTGTTGGTGAATATTTGAAACAAAAGAAAGAGGAAATCAAAAACGAATTAGTTTCAGATGGTGGATTCTCTACCAATATCATAAAACACAGCACTCACAGAAATAATAATATAACCGTTCCTAGTTGGACAGAAATACCTCCCTTAAAAGACGATTCAACGGAAGAAGAAGAAATGTATCGTGATGCTATATGCCAAATGCATTTATCGTTCTGGGAAAAATATGAATCTGTCCTTATGAATATAAAAATATGTGATCCATCCTGTGGTAGTGGCGCATTTCTTAATCAATGCTTTGATTATCTTAAAGAAGAAATGGATTTTGTTATTGATATAAAACGACAGTTAAATTCAGATCAATTGTATATGTTTGAAATTGATAGGCAAATCCTTCAAAATAATCTTTATGGTGTTGATATTAATGAGGAAAGCGTGGAGATAACCAAACTGTCATTGTGGCTTAAAACTGCCAAAAAAAATCAAACGCTCGCTACACTTGATAATAACATCAAATGCGGTAATTCAATCGTTGATGACCCTAAATTTGCAGGTAAACTTGCATTTAATTGGAAAAAAGAGTTTCCTGATGTTTTTGCTAATGGAGGTTTCGATATTATTGTCGGTAATCCGCCATATGGTGCAACTGTTGACGAAAAACAAAAACAATTCATCGCAAATAATTACTGTACATTTGAAGGCCTTTTTGATACTTATAAAGTATTCTTTGAACTGGGAATTAAATTACTTAAAGCCAAAGGCTTTCTTGGATATATTACTCCAAACACATATTTTGACTTACTTAAAAGTGGTAAAAAACTAAGAGAATATTTGTTTTCAAATACTTTGCTCAAAATTGTCGAACTATACAATTTTTTTCCAGACGCTATTGTAGAGCCAGTCATATCTATTTATCAAAAAATCGAGGATTTATCAAAAAGAATAGAAATAATACTTATCCCAAGAAATACTACATTACTTTCAACTTTTGAAAACTATGGGATTCATATATTTAAAGATCAAAACGAATTACATAAAAATAAAGATTTAACGTTTATATATAAATCCACAAACGAAACAGAATCCTTAATTTCTATTATTAAAGAAAAAACAAAACCTCTAAAGACATACTGTTATGTCTACAATGGTTCAAAGCCTTATTGCAAAAACAAAGGCATTCCTCCGCAAACTAAGGAGATGATTGACAAAAAAATATATAATGATTTCAAAAAACATGACGAAACATGGATAAAGTATTACAGAGGGAAATACATTTCTCGGTTCACTGATAAGTGGAATGGTGAGTACATTAAATATGGATTAAATCTAGCCGAACATCGTAAACCTGAAGTCTTTTTTCGTGAAAAGATTTTTATTCGTCAAACAGGAGACACAGTAATTGCGACAATAGATAATGGTAATTTCACAAATAATACCATGCATATAGCATTCCCTAAAGATAATAGCATTTCAAATGCTTATCTACTTGGATTATTAAACTCTGAACTTATGACTTGGTATTATCAAACTACTCACCCAACAGAAGTAGGTAAACCTATGGCTGAAGTTAAAAAGGCTTTTGTTGAAAATTTGCCAATAATTATCCCCGAAAAATCCATTGTTGAGAAAGTCGAGATCATCGTAGATGAGCTATTATGTAAATGTCAAAATCGCTATGATAAAGGTCTCAAGTTTTCAAACTATATCCAAAAAACATACGAACCTAAGAAGATTACCGAAGCCATGTTAGAATTTCAAGGGATGTCTTTCAAAGATTATCTTTTGGAACTAAAAAAACAGAAAGTTAAGCTGTCTGCCAAAGAACAAATGGAACTTTTGGATTTATTTGAAGAATGCAAAAATAATATCAATTTCCTTTCGGATGAAATACAACGTAAATACGCTGAACTAAATGATATAGTATTCTCAATATATGGGATATCTAATAGCGATATTGATGCTATCAAGCAATCGGTAAAAATCAACATATAAACAATAATTAACTTGTTTGATGATTTTAGATTAAACCATGGTTGAAGTCATTAACTGCGATTTTTAATGTAAAAAAATATTTGATTTTAGTATTAGGGTAGATAACCAATATATCTGCCCTATTATTAATTTGTGCTTATAATGACATATTAATGACACTTTCACATTCTGTTAAATAAATAAGCGCTTTCCCATATTAGGAAAACGCCTATTTACCGCTATTTGCGTGGAGCTGATGATCGGACTTGAACCGACGACCTACGCCTTACCAAGGCGTTGCGCTACCGACTGTGCCACATCAGCACCAACGATATATATTATACAGCATTGGCAGGTTATTGTCAAGTAAATATTAATATATTTCATTATATTAACTTTATTTCCGCCTTGACATTTCTGCTTTTATGTGTTATCATATTCTTACTTCAAAGACGTTGAACGGATCAAACCCGTACATTCCCCTGTTCAGAGAGCTGTCAGTCGGTGCGAGACAGTGAGGGCGCACGGTGAGCTACCTCCGCGAGTCTCTGCGCTGAATCTACAGTAGGCGCGGACGGGTATGCCCGTTACAGCTCAATGAGGTCGGATATTCCGACGAATCAGGGTGGTAACACGAGTAACTTCGTCCCTGACAGTCTGCGTGGACTGTCGGGGGCTTTTTATTTCAAGGAGTTCACCTGCCATGAAAAACAGAAAGCGAGACATAATCTACCTCTTCATCTGTACTCTCCCTGTATCGGGAATGATGATATACTGGTCTGTTTCCGAACAGGACTATGATCTGCTGCCGCTTGCTGTAATTCCACCATTGTGTGTTATACCGATTATCGGCTTGATGCTGCTGAAGGAGAAGCTGATTATGGCTGCCGCCCGAAAAATAGAAAGCCGCAGCGAATCGGACAGGCGTCAGGAGGTGCTCGAAAAGTTCGAGAATGATTCATTCCGTGAGATAGCTGCCGAAACAATGTCCGCTGATCTGAAAAGGATTTATCGGCGGAAATTTGCTCCGCGATGTTTTCTTCTCGGGGCGCTCTGTATGGCGTTCGCTGCTTTTATAGCTCTTTACCTGATACTCGATTTGGGCGTTGACATTATGCCTTCATTTTTCAATATCATCGCAGGTATCCTTGCCTGTTTCCTTGTATTTTGCGGTATTGGGTTCGTATCAGAATCGGTGCTGCAATACGCAGGCTTTCACGTGAAAAGCTTCGAGAAGAAGTTCCGCGCTGAGTTTGCTATGATAGAACGTTCTTATTTGGGCGGAAGAATGATGCTCTCCCCTAACTCGGGACTTAACATCGGCATTGACTTTATTGTCTATCTCGACTGGTATGGCTGTGAATGTATAAAAATATCTGATGTAAGCCGTGCCGAAATGATGTGTGTGCATACTACCAAACGAAGCAAGGCGGGATTTATAACAGAGAAGAAGTTTGAATATCTGGTTCTGATTTATGTAAGCGAACGAAAAAAGCCTGTCAAGTATGTCGCTAACGAATTACAGTCGGAATATATCCGCGATGAATTTGCTCGCCGCGGACTTTATGTCATAAAAACTTATAATGAAAAGGAGAAATATCAATGACAACTTTTGAAGAACTCAAACGCAGAGGTCTGCTCGCTCAGCTGACCGACGAAAAGGAGATCGAGGAGCTCGTGAACGCGGGCAAGGCTACGTTCTACATCGGCTTCGACCCGACCGCCGACTCCCTCCACGTAGGACACTTTATGGCTCTCTGCCTTATGAAGCGTCTGCAAATGGCAGGCAACAAGCCCATCGTTCTCATTGGCGGCGGTACTGCTATGATAGGCGACCCTTCGGGCAAGACCGATATGCGCAAGATGATGACTCCAGAGACCATCCAGCACAACGTTGACTGCTTCAAGAAGCAGATGAGCCGCTTCATCGACTTCTCCGAGGACAAGGCTATCGTCGTGAACAACGCAGACTGGCTGATGAACCTCAACTACATCGAGGTGCTCCGCGAGGTAGGCGCTCAGTTCAGCGTAAACCGTATGCTCACAGCCGAGTGCTACAAGCAGAGACTTGAGCGCGGACTTTCCTTCCTCGAATTCAACTATATGATAATGCAGAGCTACGACTTCTACCAGCTCTTCCAGAAATACGGATGCAATATGCAGTTCGGCGGCGACGACCAGTGGAGCAATATGCTCGGCGGCACGGAGCTTATCCGCCGCAAGCTCGGCAAGGACGCCTACGCTATGACTATCACTCTCCTCCTCAACTCCGAGGGCAAGAAGATGGGCAAGACCGAGAAGGGCGCTGTTTGGCTTGACCCCGAGAAGACCACTCCCTACGAGTTCTTCCAGTACTGGCGCAACGTCGATGACGCTGACGTTATCAAGTGCCTGAAAATGCTCACATTCGTGCCCGTTGAGCAGATAGAGGAAATGGAAAAGACTATGGAGGGCGCACAGTTCAATGCGGCTAAGGAGCTCCTTGCATACGAGCTCACCAAGCTCGTTCACGGTGAGGAAGAGGCTGAAAAGGCTAAGGCTGCGGCTAAGGCTCTGTTCGGCGGAAGCGGTGACAACGAGAATATGCCTGTTGCCGAGATAAGTGCAGCAGACCTCACCGATGGTGCTATGGGCATACTCAATATTCTTGTGAAGGCGGAGCTTGCTCCCTCAATCTCCGAAGCTCGCAGACTCGTTCAGCAGGGCGGTATCACAGTTGACGACGCGAAAATATCCGACCCCAAGGCAATGATTGCCCTCGACAAGGATATCATCGTCCGCAAGGGCAAGAAGGCGTTCAAGAAGGTCGTTGTAAAGTAAGTAGGGGCGGATATCATCCGCCCGCATAAATAAAGAAAAGCCGTATACAGTGATGTATACGGCTTTATTATGTATAGACAAAAGAAAAACTCCGCAGCTATTGCCACGGAGCTTTATTGGGGTTGCTGATCGCAACTGGTCTGAGTGACGGGACTTGAACCCACGGCCTCTACCACCCCAAGGTAGCGCGCTACCAACTGCGCCACACCCAGTCAGTGTATTTCTACTCTGCAATCAACAATATAAATTATATCACTTTGCAGAGCCCGTGTCAAGCCCTAATTTATATTTTTTTCATTTAACTAAAGTTTACTGCCACATTGAACCCGTCAAGGACATAAACCGTGAAATTCTCATTCGCCTCGGGGACATCCTCCTCGTTGATGAATACAACGATGTAGTTTTCGTCGGCGGTACCGTCGATCACCTGCTGAAGCTTTTCGTCTGCGTCGTCGCGCAGATTTGAGTAGTTGCCTCTTGCAACAGCAAAGCTGCTCAGCTCGATGTCGTTCTCGTCCGCATATTCACCGAAGGCATAGAATATTTCGTAGTAGGCGAGATAGTCCACAGGGAGCGGCGCAAATACGATCTGGTCGGCTTCCTCGGCAAGCTCCTCCCACTTAGCATCTTTAAGCGGGTCTTCGTATGCCTTCTTAGCCGCAGCGCGCATATCCTCATTTTTCATCATAACTCGGAGATCAAGGAGCTGTACCGCCGTAACAAGTACCATACAAAACATCGCTGTTCTCCTTCCCGACAGCTTTGATATAGCGAAAAGGACTGAGGTATACACGATGTAAACCGATACCCACGCGAATCTGCCTGTTGCGCGGAAAATGCTCAGAGCGCCGAAAACAGTATCGGGGAGCTTTATATCGTAGATGATACGTCCGTTGAATGTTCCGCGCGGACTTGCAGCTATCACCATACTCAGCACGAATATTCCGAGCATAGCTATCATTTCGGCTTTTCTTTCGCGCGAAAAGCCCGCAAACTGCTTCAGCGGATTCTTCTCTGTACGCGCAACAACGAGGACGAGAGCTATCGCTCCGCCGAGTATTATGCCGAGTCCGAGGTAAGCAAAGCCCTCGTACTGACCGTCAAGGAAATTGAGCGAGGCTATATACTTCGCCTTGCCCTGACTGTTGAAGAGAGCGTTGTAGTTGGCGCTGTACTTTCCGAGTCCCCCTGCCCTGTAGCTTCCCGAGCCTGAAAATGCTCCTATGATGAACATTGTCAGGAGAGCGGACGCAGTCGTCGAAACAAAAGTGAGTATCGGACGAAGAAGCTTTTTGCGTCCGAAGAGATCGGTTGCGATATAGCCGAGCATTATGATGTATATCATCGGTATGAAGTAAATATGAACGAGTACGGCAAGTATGCCGTTTACAGCCCAGATGATGACGGGCGTCGCCTTGAAGCGCCACTTTCTGCCCTGACATACCCACGAGAGTATGGCTATGAGCAGCACCCACTGTCCCGCGAGTGATTCGTGACCGTACATACGCTGCATTATAGGCGGACAGAGCACATAGACCGTACAGCCTACAAGGCTGAAAACAGGTCGCTTTGTCAGCCTGTAAAGTATGAGCGAGGATATTCCGCCCTGCATGGAATAGCTGAATATTCCCCAGAAGCCCATATACTGGAATGTCTCGGGAAGTACCGGTGACAGCAGCTTGAAGAATATGGCGAAAAGCGGTATCGAATCGGTGAACATACACGATACCGACTGGTCGTCAATGATACCGTCGGTCAGTCCTAACGGGAAGTGCCACGGTGACTTTCGGAAGAACTCCCAGCCGATGTAGTGCTGCGAGATATCGCCGCCTCTGTTGAGTATCCACCCGTCACGGGTCGGGTCAAGTATTCCGACGCCGCAATTGATTATGAACCATATCGCGCCGATGAGCATTCCGAGCAGAAAAACCGCTCCCCAAGGCGTGTTCTTTTTCTGTGTTTGTTCCATTTCTTCCTCCTATATTTTTCTTAAAAAACCAACAGATTTAATTATATCACACAGGTCTGTGTAAGTCAATAAAAACAGGGACAAAAGTGAGATTTTCCCACAATAGTCCCTGATTATTCGGTCAGCTTCTCTCGCTGACAAGTATTGATACACGGTTCTGTATGTGCTCGGCGGCTGTTTCGGCGGAGATCTCGCCGTTAAAGTAAGCCTCCGCCTCTTCAAGGCATATCTCGTACATATCGTCGTCAAGCGGTGAGCAGAGAGAATCACATTTGAGGATGTAGTCCTTCAGCATCGTCTTCTCATCATTTGTCAGCGCGGGGAATTTATTTCCGCTCGCTGAATGAGTTCCTATGGAAGCTTCGTTTTCGAGCAGATAATCGAAGTTCTTCTCAAGCGTGGGAGTTGAGGCTCTGAGGCTGCCCTGAAGCTTCGTGCCTTTATCGGTGGCGAAGGAGATGAACTCCCACGCGCCCTGCTTCTCCTTTGCCTTGGAGTTGATACACATTATGTATTCGGGCGTAAGCCTGCCGCCGTTTCCGTTGCTTGACGGATAGCCAGCGAGCGTAAGGTCAGCTCCGCCTGCGAAGAGATTCTTCTCCATACTGTAGCCCGACATTGCGCCGCCGAGACCGAGGCGGTCGGTCAGAGCCTCATTATTTTTAAGTCGGTTGGCTTTATTGGTCCACCACTCCTGATTTGCATAGCCTCCGTCATATTCTTTACTCGGCATATCAACCTCGCTGACAAAGCGGTTGCAGAATTCGAGCATTTTTACGAAGTCGGGCGAATCAAAGTGGCACTCGGCTTTTTCGTAGTCGATGAGGTCACTCATCGGACGGAGCATAAAGTTGAGAACGTCCTCTTTGCTGTCGTAAATGTATATCTTGTCAACGGGTATCGGCGGGTCGTCGTAGAGCGCGAGCATTTCGTCGAATGTCCAGTTCTGCTTGTCCCAGACCTCGGTCTTGGTGACGAGTGTATCCACGTAGAAGGAAGCGGGAAGCCCGTAGAGCTTGCCGTCGGAGCTCTCCATTGCCGTGAGGACATTGGGCATATACGCACTGCGCGGGTAGTCCTCGTCGGCGTCCATATATTGGTAGAGGTCGTCAAAGCCGCCCTTGTTGCGGAGGTTGAAGAAGTCGCTCGTCGAAATATCGAAGATGATATCGGGAGCGTCGCCCTTGATGAGGCTCATTCCGAGCGAATTCAGGACGTCGCTCGTTTCCTCTATCTTCTTTATCTTTACGCGGTAATCGCTCTGTGAGGCGTTGAAGTCGTTGACGAGCTCGCGGGGTACTCCCCACTGACTGCCGCTCGGACATCCTATCGTGACAGCCTTTAGGTTGGCAAATTCGGCAGGGTCGCGGCGGGTGAGCTTCTTGACCGAAACCGTATTGAACGTCTCGGTCATTTCCGTTTTCAGACCGAGGAATTCATCATTTCCGAGAGCTATGACAGTCATTCCCTCGCAGTCCGAGTCCATCCAGTTGATGACCTCCTTCGCCTCGCCGCTGTCGGTGATACCGATGAGAGAATCGACCTCGGGAATGAGCAGGCGGTACTCTCCGCAGCCCGCAGTGATAGAGCCCGTGTTCATATAGTCCATTTCTGTGCAGCGATACAGCGGCTCGGAGAGCTTGCCGTTCTCGTCGATTTCGCAGTAGCTGTATTCCGTCCTGTAATACGGAACGTCACTATCGTAATGCTCCTCGACGAAATTCGGGACTCTTGCAATGAGCTTGCCGTCGCGGTCGCGGTAGAGCATATAACCGAGCTGATAGTAGGTGGGGGCGTCTTCGTTTGGCGGGACGAGCTGGGTAAAGCTGCCGTCCGTGCCTATCCGCCACAGCGAGCCGTCGTCGCAGCTGCCGAGCAGACTGTCGCCGTCAGCGATATAATAGCAGGAGCGGATATTGCCCCACTCGTCATAAAAGCCTTCGGGATATTCAAGCTTTGCGGCGGAGACGACATTCAGCTCCTTGTCGTAAAACGCAAGCATATAGGACGTGCTGTAGTCATCGTAGTAGGAGCCGTAATCGAATGTCTCGTCGTACTCCTTGGGCATTTTCACGCCGCCGTGGTCTTCGAGCGCTATCATCGAAATCATACTGCCGTCAGTGTTGAAGTAGTAATTAGAGTAGTGATAGTCGGCTACTTCGGCTTCCTCGGGGTCTGCGATGTTCAACTCCGCGAATTTGGTCAGTGCCTTGTCTGTGCGGTAGTATTTTTGTTTGTAGTCGCCCGATTCCCTGCCGTTTACGAGCGAGACGATGAGCTCATCTTTATCGGTCAGCTCAGCTTCAATGAAAATGTCCTCAAAGCTGACAGGTACGTCGTAGTCTGTGAGCTTGTAGGCAGTGTCAAATCCTGAAACGAGCTCGAGCTCGGGGGCGGTCGTCTGCTCTATTGTTGAGCCGTCGGAATTCTCGCCGCTCTTCTTTGTATCCGAGCAGGAGCTTGCCGATGCAGCGAGAGTCAGAGCGAGCGCGAACGCTGTTATTCTTTTGGTGTCCATTGAGGTGCCTCCTTGTGCTTATCTGTTAATTTATTATAGCACGTTAGCTTAATTGCCTCAATAGATTTTGCAAATTATTTGCATAAATTTTGCACAGGGAAAAGCTTTGTTCGGACACGATAGACAAACTATCATTTTCGTACAGCTTAAATAATCAAGCTTCTTTGTGCAAAATCAACAAAGATTACGCTGTAAATGAATGTTAAACCGTTCTCGATTGGTCGATTATTGCGGTCGAATTGTCGATTTTTACAAAAATCATTTTTGCAGGCAAAGATTTCTTGATTTTTTGGAAGAAATATGCTATAATTCAATTGATGTATTCATTTTTTCTTAAAATTCATCGGAGTGATATATATGAATCTAACAAAATGTCCGGAAGGACACGGTTACGACGCCGAAAAGTTCGACAGCTGCCCTGTCTGCTTAAAAGCAAAGACAGGCGCACGCAAGGCTAAGGTTGTCAAGGTCAAGGCTGTCAAGCACAGCAAGCCGATCGCTCAGCCTGAGGCTAAGCCCGCCCCCGCTCCTGTCAAGGAGGAGAAAAAGGCGGAGACCAAGCCTGCGCCTGCTCCCGTAAAGGAGGAGAAGAAGGAGGAAACTAAGCCTGCTACTGCTCCCGTCAAGGAAGAGAAGAAGGCGGAGACTAAGCCCGCTCCCGCTCCCGTAAAGGAGGAGAAAAAGGCGGAGACTAAGCCTGCTCCTGCTCCTGTTAAGGAGGAGAAGAAGGAGGAAACCAAGCACGCTCCCGCTCCCGTAAAGGAGGAGAAAAAGGCGGAGACTAAGCCCGCTCCCGCTCCCGTAAAGGAGGAGAAGAAGGAGGAAACTAAGCCCGCTCCTGCTCCTGTTAACGAGGAGAAGAAGGAGGAAACCAAGCCCGCTCCTGCTCCAGTTAAGGAGGAGAAGAAGGCGGAGTCTAAGCCTGCTACCACTCCCGTAAAAGAGGAGAAGAAAAGCTCTTACTCAAAGCCTGTAATTACGATCGAGGATTCCCCTGTCAGGAAGACTTCCAAAAAGTCTCTTTACGACAGTGAACTGGTATTCGACGCCGACTTCCACCCTGTGGAAGAACATTATAAGCCCAAAGAAGTCAAGGCTGACGATATCAATCAGCTTCTTTCAAAGAATAAAGCTCAGAAGGCTGCCGAGACTGTTATCAGTAAGCCCGCTGACGCAAAGCCGAAGGAAACTAAAAAGGAGCCCGAAAAGAAACCGTCTCCCGAACAGAACAAGCCCAAGGTTAACATTTCACGCTTTGCGATGGAAGCTAATTCCAAGCCAGCAAAGGCGGAGATACTCCCCGAGGGCGTGAAGGAGCACGATGCGGGCGGAGTAAAAATAACTTATTCCGAATTCAAGCCAGGACAGAGCCGCGCTCCCCTTGCCCGCGACCTCAAGACCGATTCCGCAAAGCCTGTCTCCGAAAGCAGGCTCGGACACAAAAAGCCCACCGACTTCGGTGCTCAGCTCGAAGAATCAGGCTCCAAGCCTTCAAAGCAGAAAAAGGACAAGATGCACTATTCGAGCGAGCGTATCGCAGAGCTCTATAAGGATCAGGATATCGAGCGCGATGAAACTGCTCGTATAGACGATGTCAACAATATGGCTCTCGGCAAGGACGGCACTCTGCTTATCAAGTATATCGGTACAAATGATGTTATAAAGATACCGAGCAATATCACTACCATAGGCAAGTATGCATTCCGCGGGAATGAATCCGCGAAAAAGATAATAATGTCAGACAGCGTAAAGGTCGTGGACAAATTCGCTTTTGCGCACTGCGTCCACCTTGAGGAGATCGTATTCTCCAAGAACCTTGAATCTATCGGCGAGAACGCATTCCTAAAATGCCAGCGCATCAAGGAGCTCGACCTTCCGAATTCGCTCAAATCCATTGGCAAGGGTGCATTCGGCAGATGCAGCTCTATCAGGAAGCTTGTTATACCCTCGGGTATAAAGAAGATCAACGACCTCAGCTTCTACTCGTGCAGGAACCTCAACAGAGTCATTGTTTCGGGAAATGTCGAGTCGATAGGAAATGCAGCTTTCTCGGAGTGCTACGGTCTGAAAAAGATACTCATTTCGGATTCTGTCACATATATCGGTGAAAGCGCGTTCTCTTGGTGCCGCTCGCTCGAAGAGATAACTATCCCGTCAAGCGTGAAAACCATCGGAAGCTGGGCGTTCTACGGCTGTCAAAAGCTGACAAATGTCAAGCTCAGTCTGGCGACGAAGGACATCAAGGACGACGCGTTCAGCGGCTGTGAAAATGTCTATAACGTACATATCGCCGAATTTGACAACAGTAACCTCTCAATGAGCGATGTCAAGAAGGGTCACAAGATAGTCATCAAGATATTGAAGCAGATAAACCGCAAGAAGGCGGAACGCTACGCTACCGACCACGGTATGAGTACACTGTTCCTATAAATATAGCTGTTATGGCTGTCAGAGAAATTATCTCTGACAGCCTTTTTTATACGCTTGACTTTTTCTGTTTAAAGTGGTATACTGAGTCTGTAATATGACAGAAAGGTGTGCTTTGATATGAAAATTCTTGTTGTCGGATTAGGTCTTATCGGAGGCTCGCTCTGCAAGGCTCTGAAAAAATATACCACTCACTATGTTGTCGGCTGCGACATCAATCACGATATAGAGTTCGCGGCTCTGCGTGATGTTGCCATTGACGAGGAATTCAGCGGGGACTTTAAGGGCTTCGACCTTGTTATTATGTCTCTCTTCCCCGAGCAGACCGAAAACTACCTGAGGGATAATATATCGAAATTTGATAAAACAACGCTCATTACCGACGTGTGCGGTATCAAGGGCGGATTCTCGGAGCGCGTTAAGGCTCTTGCCGAGGAGAACGGTATGCGCTATGTGGGCATACACCCTATGGCAGGCAAAGAGTTCGGAGGCTACGCCAACAGCACTCCCGACCTCTTTCAGCGTGCGAATTTCATTGTTGCCCCCTTCGAGGACAGCAGGGACGAGGACGTGGAGCTCCTTAAATCACTCGCAGCGGAGCTCGGTGCGGGTAAGATAGTTGTGACCTCGCCCGAGAATCACGACAAGATGATAGCTTATACGTCGCAGCTCGCGCATATCGTGTCGAGTGCCTATGTCAAGAGTCCCGAGCTCGGTCTCGAGTGCGGTTTCAGCGGCGGCAGCTTTCAGGATATGACGCGTATCGCTACAATGAACGAAAAAATGTGGACCGACCTCTTTATGCAGAATCGCGACAACCTCATCTTCGAGCTCGATACCCTCATCGAAAACCTGAACAAGTACAGCCACGCCCTTCGTTTCGGAGACGCAGAGGAAATGCTCGCTCTCATAGCAGAGGGACGAAAACTAAAGGAGGAAAACCTACGCCACAGAGTAGGTCAGCCCAACTGACAGCAGAGGCATTTTTCTTCATAGCACTTGACTATTTGTCGAAAATGTGAGATAATAGGAAAGATGTTTACAAGAAAGGACTTACAAAATGAGAGAACTTACCGAAGCTATGACCACTTGGCTCGCCGACCGCGGCATTCCCGAGTGGCTTATCCCCTTTTTCGTTTCCATATTCCCGATAGTGGAGCTCCGCGGCGGTATCATCGCTGCACGCCTCCTCAACCTCGAGCTGTGGAGGGCTATATGGGTGTGTATGATAGGCAACATCATCCCTATCCCGTTCATACTGCTGTTCATTGACAAGATATTCGATTTTATCAAAAAGCACGAGATACCCGTGCTGTGCAAGTTCGTCAACTTCCTCGAGAAGAAGGCACTCAACAAGAGCGAGAAAATGGAGCGCGGCGAATTCTTCTTCCTGCTGTTCTTCGTAGGTATACCGCTCCCCGGTACGGGTGCGTGGACGGGCTCGCTTATTGCGGTGCTCAGACGTATACCGCTGAAAAAGAGCGTTCCTGCGATTTTCCTCGGGCTGTGCCTCGCTTCCGCGATAATGTGCACGCTCTGCTATGGCTTCCCTGAGGTATTTGCGAAAATGTTTGGATAAAAATAAAGGAGTACCAATGGTACTCCTTTTTCTTATATGAACGCCTGCTTTTTCAGAATTGAGGTTATCAGTCTGCCGAGAACAGCATAGTAGTTCATGTCCGAGACCGACCACTTCTTGAAGCGTCCCACGTAGCAGAACGACACCATGCCCTTTATTATGCCCTCGTCTGTCATCAGATACTGCACCGCTCCGCCGATGTTCTCCTCCGTGAGCTGGCGGAAAGCAGCGTCCTCGCGACCCTCGAGCTCGTTGACGTTGTCTATCGCGAACAGTCCGTCGCCCGAAAAATGGGAGGTGTACTCGCCGCTGAGCAGATATGCCGCGTTTCGGGAGGAAGCATTGCTACAGCTCAGTATAAGGTCCATATTATTGCCCGCGAATACACAGATGTCGTCGAGGTCGAACGCAGAGCGTATCTGCTCGATCAGGACAGAGATGTCGGGGACTCTGCCGAAGACAAGGCTCTCGGACAGGCTCGCCGCGAATGCAAGCTTCTCGGAGGCGTCCTTCTGCGGGCTGAGGTAGACTATCTTGTTGTCAACATCCTTCTCGACAGGTCCGTGCTTGTCTATGTCATAGATGACATAGCGGTTCTGACCCTTCTGCTGGGCGATATACAGAGCCTTGTCCGCCTGCATAAAGAGCTCGTCGTAGTCGGAGCTGTCAGACGGGTAGGTCGATACGCCCATCGAGCACGTAAGACGGAAGTTCTCGAATCTGTCGGTGAAGGCAAGCTCGATATTAGTCCTTATAGCGCGGAGCACGCCGCGGAGGTCTTCCTCATCGCGGGTGTTTTCGAGGACTATCAGGAAACCGCCGCCGCTGATTCGTCCCGCGATTCCGCGTATGCCTATCTGCCGCTTGATAATGCTCGCGGCTGTGTATATGACCTCGTCGCCGAAGAGGTGTCCGTAGCTGGAATTGATATCCGTGAAGTTGTCGATGTCGAGGATAACGATGTTGACGTTGTGGGAAGGCTTAGAGGAGAGTATGCTCTTGGCGAATGCCGTGACTGTGCGCTTGTTGAGCAGTCCTGACAGCGAGTCCTTGTTCGCGTCTATGGCGAGATTTGTCTCCTTGGTCTTCTGGCGGGAGTTTATCACCGATATGATACCGCAGACCTTTCGCGAATCGGGAGCATCATAGCGCGTGATACCGCGGAAAAGACACATCTCTCGATTGCGTCCGTTCGTGAGTATCGAGGACTCGAACTCGTAGTCAAAGCGGTAGACGCCGTTCTTGATATCACGGCAGAGGGTGTTGAACGTCTCGATGTAGCGTGAGAGCACCCAGCCGCGCTCGACTGCCTCGGACTGCCACTTTTCGAGCTCCTCGTCCGCAAGGACTATCTCACGGCAGCAGTCGAACATATATATGCGGATATGGCGCGTCTCGAAGCTGTACTCGAAGGCGAGGTCGCTTGTGAGGCTGAGAACGTACCTGTACTCGCTGAGCCGCTTCTCGCGGTCTCGTGAGAGACCTTCGAGCGAGAATACATCGCTGAGCTCTATCGAATAGAGGGGCTCCTCCCCCGCCTCATCTATAAGGCGTACCGAGGCAAGCACCCAGCGGAGAAGTCCGTTAACGCCCGTCATACGGATAACGGTGCGCTGCACCTTTCCCGCCTCTGCCTGCGAGATACACTCCTCAAGGCGCGGGAAGTCCTCCTCGTCTATGGTGCGGCGTATCGAATATGTGACGCTGTTGCCGAAGTAGCTGAAAAAGGCCTCGCTGCCGCTCTGGGTGTGGAAGCTCCTGTCCACCGTAACGCGTCCTATAGAGTAAAGAGCGCGGGAATCTGCGCTGAAATAATCGCTCAAGAGTATCACCTCATTCCAAGCACATTATAACATATAAGGGTAAATCGGTCAAGTAAAATCTGTAAAATCCGTTCACAAAAAATTAACAATTATTCGCGTGACATAATCGTGCAACTGTTGTATAATAATCTTATAGAATCATCAGGAGGCGCGGCTCGTGCCGCTTCATTTTAAAATGGATAAAAAGTATTTGAAACGCTATCTGACTATTGCTGTCATCGCTATCCTTTCGTGCCTGATAGTCAAGAATTTTGCGTTCTTCGGCAAGCTGTTCTCAATGGGTGCAAAGGCGGTCTATCCTCTTGCACTCGGAGCTGTCATAGCCTATATCATCAACATCATAATGCGCTGGTATGAGAAGAAATACTTCCCCAAGAGCGAGAAAAAGTTCGTCAGGGTCACGCGGCGACCTGTCTGCCTTGTGCTGTCGCTGCTGAGTGCAGCCGCGATACTCGCACTCGTGCTCAATATCATTGTCCCCGAGATAATCAACGCGGTCAAGCTGATCACTCTGAAAGTACCGCCTCTATACAACGACGCCAAGGTCTTCGTGCTTAAAAAGCTCAGTGAGTATCCCGAATTGCAGAAGCAGGCAAGCGACCTGTTCAATGAGTTCGACGTCACAAAGCTTGACTGGGCTACGATAACCGAAAGCGTTTCCGAATTCGTCCAGCACGGCGTGCTCGGATTCATCACCTCGGCTGTGGGCGTTGTCAGTGCTATTGCAGGTACTGTCACCAACTACATCATCGCTTTCATCTTCGCGATATATCTGCTCCTGCGCAAGGATAAGATACTCACCGACCTAAACCGCATACAAGCCGCATATTTCAGTGATAAGCTGAACCGTATAGTCAACCGCTTATGCAAGACGGGTCACGAGTGCTTCACCAACTTCTTTGTCGGGCAGTTCATCGAGGCTATTATCCTCGGCTCACTTTGCTTCATCGGTATGACGATACTGAAGCTCCCCTACGCAGCAATGAGCGGTACTCTCGTTGGCGTTACTGCTCTTATCCCCATAGTCGGAGCCTTCCTCGGCGCGGGCTTAAGCGCCTTCATCATAATGACCGAGAACCCTATGCAGGCTCTCATATTCATCGCCTTCCTCATCATACTCCAGCAGTTCGAGGGCAATATAATCTACCCGAAGGTAGTCGGTGACTCTATCGGTCTGCCGGGCATATGGGTGCTCGCGGCTGTTACCGTCGGCGGCAGTCTGTTCGGTATCGTAGGTATGCTCGTGGGCGTTCCGCTCGCGGCAACTATATACAAGCTGTCGTTCGATGTGCTCGAAGCAAGAGAGAAAAAGCTTGGTATCGCCTCCCCTGTTACGGAGTCCGAGAAAAAGCCTAAAATAAAGAAACAGAGAACAAAAAAGAAAGAGAAACAGTCCGTCAAATCCGCAAATTCTAAAAAGTAAAAAAGGAGTCTTGATGCTATGTTTGACTATCTTAAGGAATTTCCCAAGGAATGGGAGGGCTTCACCGAGGAGAGATGGTGCAATACCTCCATTAACGTAAGGAATTTCATTAAGCACAACTACACTCCCTACGACGGCGACGACAGCTTTCTCGCACCGCCTACCGAAGCCACAAAAAAGCTCTGGGCTGAGGTCATGGAGCTCTCGCAGAAGGAGCGCGAGGCAGGCGGTGTTCTCGATATGGACACCAAGATAATCTCGACTATCACCTCCCACGGCGCGGGCTATATCGACAAGGAGCTCGAGCAGATAGTGGGTCTCCAGACAGACAAGCCCTTCAAGCGTGCACTCCAGCCGTTCGGCGGTATACGTATGGCTCAGCAGGCGTGCAAGGAGTACGGTTACGAGGTAGACCCCGATGTCGTCGAGATATTCACCAAGTACCGCAAGACCCACAATCAGGGCGTTTTTGATGCCTATACCCCCGAGATGAGACTCGCACGCCACTCCGCGATACTCACTGGTCTTCCCGACGCCTACGGCAGAGGCCGTATCATCGGCGATTACAGGCGCGTTGCCCTCTATGGCGTGGATATCCTCATCAAGGACAAAAAGCACCAGATAGATACCTCCCTCGTGAGAATGACTTCGAGGAATATACGTCTGCGTGAGGAGCTCGCAGAGCAGGTCCGCGCTCTCGAGGACCTGAAAAAGCTCGGCGAGATATACGGCTTCGATATATCTAAGCCTGCCGCCAATGCCAAGGAGGCTGTTCAGTGGCTCTACTTCGGCTACCTCGCCGCTGTCAAGGAGCAGAACGGCGCGGCGATGTCGCTCGGACGCACCTCGACCTTCCTCGACATCTATATCCAGCGCGACCTCGACCGCGGTATCCTCACCGAGTCGCAGGCACAGGAGCTCATCGACCACTTCATTATGAAGCTCCGAATCGTCAAGTTCGCGCGTACTCCCGAGTACAATGAGCTCTTCTCGGGCGACCCGACGTGGATAACCGAATCCATCGGCGGTCTGCTCGTAAACGGCAAGCACCTCGTAACCAAGAACAGCTTCCGCTATCTGCATACCCTTGAAAACCTCGGTACTGCTCCCGAGCCGAATATGACCGTGCTGTGGTCAACGAAGCTCCCGCGCAACTTCAAGGTGTACTGCGCCAAGATGTCCATTCAGACCTCGTCGATACAGTACGAGAACGACGATATGATGCGCGAGATACACGGCGATGACTACGCTATCGCCTGCTGTGTTTCATCGATGGTCGTAGGCAAGGAGATGCAGTTCTTCGGCGCAAGAGCTAATCTCGCAAAGTGCCTGCTCTACGCGATAAACGGCGGCATTGACGAGCGTCTCGGCTTACAGGTCGGTCCCAAGTTCAGACCAGTTGAGGGCGAATACCTCGACTTCAATGACGTTTGGCAGAAGTATATGGATATGATGGAGTGGCTCGCGGGTCTTTATGTGAATACCCTCAACGTTATCCACTATATGCACGATAAGTACAGCTACGAGAGGCTTCAGATGGCTCTCCATGACCGCGAGGTAAAGCGCTATTTTGCGACGGGTATCGCGGGTCTGTCGGTTGTCGCCGACTCGCTCTCGGCTATAAAGTACGCCAAGGTAAAGCCCATTCGCAAAGATATCGAGATAAAGGACAAGGCAGGCAACGTCGTTGACGTGGCTAAAAATGTGGTCGTTGACTACGAGATAGAGGGAGATTTCCCGAAGTACGGCAATAACGACGACCGCGTTGACCAGATAGCTGTCACTGTAGTCCGCAACTTCATGGACTGCATACGCAAGCACCACACCTACCGTGACAGCATACCCACGATGTCGATACTCACCATCACGTCTAATGTCGTATACGGCAAGAAGACAGGTAATACTCCCGACGGACGCAAGCAGGGCGTACCGCTTGCTCCCGGAGCCAATCCAATGCACGGCAGAGACACCCACGGCGCAGTAGCTTCGCTCGCGTCTGTTGCAAAGCTCCCGTTCAAGAACGCGCAGGACGGTATCTCCAACACCTTCTCTATTATCCCCGACGCTCTCGGCAAGGATATGCAGGTGTTTGCGGGCGACCTCGACCTCGAAAAGCTTGCGGCGGAGGCTGACAATGACTGATGTTATCTCATCCGAGGGAAGAACTCCCGAGGAGCTCGCTGAACTGATCGACAAGCTTATGTCACAGGGAAGCGGTCACGTAAATATAACTTCCGACAAAGACGGCGAGGGCTTGACGGTCGATACCGTGAAAAGCACTGACGTATGCGGCGTCAAAGGCGCCTGCTGTCAGCCGACCGAAAACGCCGTCGATAACGAATAAAGGAGGATTACTATGGCTAACGATAAACAGGTAGACAACCTCATTGAGCTGCTCGACGGCTATGTTGAAAAGGGCGGTCATCACCTAAATGTAAACGTATTCACGCGTGAGACTCTGCTTGACGCGCAAGCTCACCCCGAGAAGTATCCGCAGCTCACCGTAAGAGTTTCGGGCTATGCGGTAAACTTCGTGAAGCTCACAAAGGAGCAGCAAGACGACGTTATCTCGCGTACATTCCACGAAAAGCTATAAGAAAAGGCGGCTAAATCAGCCGCCTTTTTTATTGTTACAGATACTGTCTCATCTCCGACGAAAGCTTCTCCTCGGAGCTTATCAGCCTCTTTGCAATGTCCTTTGAGCGCTCATCTGCCGCCTTGTACTGGTTCATATAGCGACTCAGGGACTTTATCCCCATATTGCAGCCATCCATCATCAGCTCCGCTATCTTACTGTCGGTGCCGTCGATGAGCATTTCCCAGTTAGTTTTCACCCACGACATTCCCTGTACGACGGGATTCGGGTCTTTGCCCTCGTCGTGGTAGTCGTGCAGCACGCGCTGGAGGTCGGTCTGAAGGCGCTCGCTCTCATGCTTGCTGTCGCGGAGAATGGACTGCATTTTGCCGCCCTTGACGTGCCCGATGACCTCATCTATCGCCGTTATTCCCATTTTTATGCCCGAATCGCACTCGCGAAGCAGGCGTACAGTGTCTCTCTCAACCATAAAAACACTCCTTTCAGCGTTATTATCTGCCTGAAAGGAGTGTTTATTCGTTTTAATTCAAATTAGAGCATTTTTGCACGGAGCTCCTCGCCCGAAAGAGGCGAAAGATATGCGGGTGCAATGTCAAATGCGGTCTTGCAGCCTGTTGCGCCCTCAGCCTTGAGGCGAGCCATTGCTCTTGCGTAGCAGATGAGCACGCTTGCTGTGAACTCGGGGTTGGACTCGAGCTTGAGCGAATACTCTATCATCTGGTGAGTCTTCTCGCCATCGCCTGTGAAGCCGCTTCTCATTACAAAGCCGCCGTGAGGCATCTTGTTGTGCTTGGCGTCGAACTCCTCCTCGGTGATGAAGTTTACAGTTGTATCGTACTCGTCGAAGTAGTTCTTCATCGTCTTGATGTCGTTCTCGATCTTAGCGAGGTCTGCGCCCTCCTCGGGAACTATCCAGCACTCACGGAGGTGCTTCTGACGGGTTGTGAGCTCGGGCTGGCTTCCGCTTCTTACGGCTTCCATTGCCGACTCTATCGGTACTGTATACTGTATGCCGCGCTTTACGCCTTCAACACGGCGGATAGCGTCGGAATGTCCCTGACTTACGCCCTTGCCCCAGAAAGTGTAGCTCTTGCCGTTGGGGAGTATGGACTCTGCATAAAGTCTGTTGAGCGAGAACAGACCGGGATCCCAGCCGAGTGAGATGAATGCAAGGTGACCGTTCTCCTTTGCAACCTTGTCAACGTTGGCAAAGTGCTCGGGGATACGTGCGTGTGTATCGAAGCTGTCGATAACGTTGAAATATTTCGCGAGCTCGGGAGTCTGCTTGGGAAGGTCAGTAGCACTTCCGCCGCAGATTATGAGGACATCGATATCGTTCTGCTTCGACTGGATATCATTGATACTGAATACGGGCACTCCTGCCGTAAGAGGCTTGAGTGTGGAGGGATCGCGGCGTGTGAATATGCCTGCGAGCTCCATATCGTCGTTCTGTCTGATGGCAAGCTCTACACCCTTGCCGAGGTTGCCGTAGCCTGCAATTCCAATTCTAACTTTGCTCATTGGTTTGCTCCTTTGAAAATTTATTTGAACCGCCCTCGCCATTGAAGACGGAACCTGACTTATAGTGAAGAATGAATAGTGAAAAGTGAATAGTTGCGGTATCGCTTCGCGATGATTCTAAAAGGATACCGCAGCAGTCAGTCTTTACATAAGCATTTGCATATCGTAGAGCCCTGCGGGCTTATCCTTGAGGAATAATGCCGCCTTTACAGAACCCTCCGCGAATACCATCTTTGAAGCCGCAGAGTGCGAGAGCGTGATGACCTCGTCGTTGCCTGCGAAGATGACGTCGTGCTCGCCAACGATAGTGCCGCCGCGTATAGCGTGCATACCTATCTCGCTCTTCTCACGCTTCTGACGGCGCGAGTGGCGGTCGTAGACGTACTGCTTCGAGTTGTCGAAGGTCTCGTTGATAGCGTTAGCGAGCATTATCGCCGTGCCGCTCGGTGCGTCGAGCTTCTGGTTGTGGTGCTTCTCCACTATCTCGATGTCAAAGCGGTCGCCGAGGACTTCAGCAGCCTTCTTTGCGAGGTTCACGAGCAGATTGATACCGAGCGACATATTGAATGTGAAGAATACGGGTATCTGCTCTGCCGCTGACTTTATCTGTGCTATCTGCTCGTCGCTGTAGCCTGTGGAGGCTACCACGAGAGGTGTGCCGTTGGAAAGGCAGTATGTGAGAAGACCGTCGAGTGAAGCAGGGTTCGAGAAGTCGATGATAACATCGGGCTTGACAGGGAGCTCCGCGGGAGCTGCAACTATCGGGAAATCGGCATACTCCTTGGTGTAGATGTCTATACCCGCTACGACCTTGCAGTCGTCGCGGTCGGCGATACAGGCGTAGACGTTCTTGCCCATCTTGCCGTTAGCGCCGCATATTGCGATATTTGTCATAGATTCACTTCCTTGCGGCATTTAGCCGCGGCTGATTTTTACTTGATAAGACCGTGCCTGTTCAGCGTAGCTGTGAGCTTTGCCCTGTGCTCGTCAGTCAGCTCGCAGAGCGGCAGACGGCAGGGACCCGCGTTCCAGCCTACGATATTCATAGCTTCCTTTACGGGAATGGGATTTACCTCGATGAACAAGTCATTGATGAGGTCGAGGTATTCAAGCTGGAGCTTCGTTGCCTCGGCGTAGTTGTTATCAAGGCAGTACTGCACCATATCGTGCATTTCCTTGGGTATCATATGGGAAGCAACGGAGATTACGCCCTTGCCTCCGAGCGACATTATCGGTACGACCATATCGTCGTTGCCGCTGTAGATGTCGATATCGTTGCCGCACTCAGCAGCGAGCTTCGCAACATAGCTGATGTTGCCGCTTGCTTCCTTGATGGCGACGATATTCTTGTGCTTTGCGAGCTCCTTTACAGTTGCGACATCGAAGCCGCAGCCTGTTCTGCTCGGTACGTTGTAGAGGATAATCGGGATATTCACAGCGTCTGCGATGGCTGTGAAATGAGCGATAAGCCCCTTCTGTGTAGCCTTGTTGTAGTAAGGAGTCACGTGGAGCAGAGCGTCAGCGCCTGCTGCCTCTGCCTCCTTCGAGAGCTCAACTGCGTAATGTGTATCATTGCTGCCTGCGCCCGCGATAACGGGTACTCTGCCCGCTACGTGCTTTACCGCGAACTTGATGCAGTCGCGATGCTCGTCATCGGTCATTGTGGCAGATTCGCCCGTAGTACCGCAGATAACGATTGCATCTGTGCCCTTTGCTATCTGGTCGTCAATGACGCGACCAAGCTCGTCATAATTTATCGAGCCGTCAGCGTTCATCGGAGTGATGATAGCGACAGCTGCGCCGGTAAATACTGTATTCTTCATATCTGTTTCTCCTTTCGGAAATCATCACACGGACGGATAATATCCGCCCCTGCATTTTAGTTCAAATCAGTCAAAATAGCCCTTTGCTGCGAGGAGCTCTGCAAGGAGGACTCCGCCGCCTGCTGCACCTCTCAGCGTGTTGTGAGACAGGCACACGAACTTGTAGTCGTACTGCGTATCCTCGCGGAGACGTCCAGTCGATACAGCCATACCGCCTTCAAGGTTGCGGTCGAGCTTAGCCTGAGGACGGTCATTCTCCTCGAAGTAGTGTATGAACTGCTTGGGAGCACTGGGGAGCTCGAGCTCCTGAGGTACGCCCTTGAAATCAGCCCAAAGCTTGAGTATCTCCTCCTTGGAGGGCTTGTTCTCGAAGCTTACAAATACTGCTGCCGTGTGTCCGTCGGAAACGGGAACACGGAGACACTGAGTCGTGATATTGGGAGCCGTAGCCTTCACTATCTCGTTGCCCTTTATCTCGCCCCATACCTTCAGAGGCTCCTGCTCGGACTTCTCCTCCTCGCCGCCGATGTACGGGATGAGGTTGTCGACCATTTCAGGCCATGTCTCGAAGTTCTTGCCTGCGCCCGAAATTGCCTGATATGTGCAGGCGAGTACGTTCTTCAGACCGAACTTTCTGAGCGGGTGGAGTGCGGGTACATAGCTCTGTATCGAGCAGTTGGACTTGACTGCAATAAAGCCGCGCTTTGTGCCGAGGCGCTCGCGCTGAGCCTTGATTATCTCGATGTGCTCGGGGTTTATCTCGGGCACTACCATGGGTACGTCGGGCGTGAAGCGGTGAGCCGAGTTGTTCGATACTATCGGGCACTCTGCCTTAGCGTACTTCTCCTCGAGTGCCTTTATCTCGTCCTTTTTCATATCAACCGCGCAGAAGCAGAAGTCTACCATGGAAGCTATCTTCTCGATATCGCTCGTTGCATCGAGAAGCACCATATCCTTCATTGCTGCGGGCATTGGAACCGCCATCTTCCAGCGGCTTCCTGCTGCCTGCTCATATGTCTGACCTGCGCTCCTCGGTGAAGCGGCAAGCACCTTTACATTAAACCAAGGGTGGTTCTCCAGAAGCGTTGCAAAGCGCTGTCCTACCATGCCCGTTGCGCCTATGATTCCCACGTTGTACTGTTTCATATCAATGTCTCCTTCAAAAAAATTTTCACAAAAATAAGAAAACCGGTTGCAAACCGGTCCATCATGAGTTATAATAGAAATGTTAGCATAGCTTTGTACAGTTATGCGATAGCTCTCCATCAAACACATGATGACAGCTGCATATCTGTTCGACATACAGCCAGAACGGAATTTACCAGATACCGCTCTTCGGCAGCCTTGCCTTTCACCGTACTTCATCGGACGGGTCGTCATCTGTACGCTTACTTTTCGCAGCCGCACCTCTACCTTGTTTACATAATAGCACTTTACAGGCGCGTTGTCAACAGTTTTTTCCGATTTTTACGAAATTTTTTCCGAAAGGAGCTCCGCTGTGAACGTTATCTCCGATATCGAGGTCATGCTTTTTGACCGCCGTGATGATAGATTTGCCGAATTGGAGCACAGGACAGCTCCTACGCTCGAAAGGGAGCATTTTATCGGTGTGAGGACTCCCGAGCTGAGGAAGCTTGCAAAGGATCTGCGCAAACGTGAGGATATAGGCGAATTCCTTGTCTCGCTGCCGCACAGGTGGTTCGAGGAAGACCAGCTCCACGCATTCATTATCTCCGAGGAGAAGGACTTTCGCCGCTGCATTGAACTGACAGAGGCTTTCCTCCCCTACGTCGACAACTGGGCGACCTGTGACCAGTTCAATCCAAAAGTTTTCGCCAGACACAGGGATGAGCTCCTGCCGCTAATCGACAAGTGGCTCGGCTCCGAGCATACTTATACCGTTCGATTCGCCATAGGCTGCCTTATGAGGCACTTCCTCGGCACGGACTTTAAAACCGAGTACGCAGACAGAGTTGCAGCGGTGAGCTCGGACCAATACTACATAAATATGATGAGGGCTTGGTATTTCGCTGAGGGGCTTGCCAAAAACTATGACCAAATTCTCCCATATATCGAGCAGAAACAGCTCGATGTATGGACACATAACAAATCTATACAGAAAGCTGTGGAGAGCTTCCGTGTCTCTGACGAGCATAAGAAGTACCTCCGCAGCCTTAAATACAAGGAGCATCTTAAATAATGGAACTTCTCAAATCTGATTTTTACTACGACCTACCCGAGGAGCTCATCGCACAGACGCCTATCGAGCCGCGCAATGCCTCACGTATGATGTGCGTTGACCGAGCTACAGGCGCGGTCACTCACGACCACTTCTATAATCTATGCGAGCACCTTCGCGAAGGTGACCTCCTCGTTATGAACGACTCGCGTGTTATCCCCGCAAGGCTATACGGCGAGAAGATAGACAACGGCACGTTCATTGAGTTCCTGCTCCTTGAGCAGAAGGGCGACAAGCTGTGGGAGATAATCTGCCGCCCGGGTAAGAAAGCCAAGGTCGGGACGAGATTCAGCTTCGGATGCGGACGGCTCGTTGCAGAGGTAGTCGAGGTCAAGGACGACGGCAACCGCATCGTGCAGTTCGAGTGCGAGGGCAACTTTTTCACTGCGCTCGAGGACGTCGGACAGATGCCGCTCCCGCCGTACATAAAAGAGAAGCTCGAAAACAAGGAGCGCTATCAGACGGTGTACTCAAATGAGCTCGGCTCGGCGGCGGCTCCGACTGCGGGACTTCACTTCACCGAAGAGATGCTCGATGACCTGAGAAGCCGCGGGATAAAGACCGCATTCGTTACGCTCCACGTCGGGCTCGGCACTTTCCGTCCCGTCAAGGAGGACAACGTCCTCGACCATAAAATGCACAGTGAGCACTATTACCTCCCGAAGGAGACAGCTGACCTCATAAATCAGACCAAAGCCGCGGGCGGACGTGTTATCGCGGTCGGAACTACGACCTGCCGCACTCTTGAAAGCGTAGCTACTTTCTACGGGGATATCTCCGAGCGTGAGGGCTACACCGACATCTTCATATACCCGTCGTACAAGTTCAAATGTATAGACGGGCTCATCACAAACTTTCATCTGCCCGAGAGCACGCTGATTATGCTCGTTTCGGCATTTATGGGCTACGAAAACACGATGAACGCGTACAGGATCGCCGTACAGAAAAAGTACCGCTTTTTCAGCTTCGGGGACTCGATGTGTATACTCTGACATTTTAATAAACTAACATAGAAAGGGGAATTCTGCTGTTATGGAACTCAGTACATACTTCAAAAGCTTCATTGAGACCGAAGAAGAGCCTGTTACCATCTGTGACCTCGGTTTCCGTATAATCTACATAAACAAGGCGGCAAACTCCGCGTATGCGAAGATCGGCGGATATGATATCGTCGGCAAATCGCTGAACACCTACATCGACGTCGAAACTCAGAGCAAGATAAATATGGTCGTCGAATGGTTCAAGGAAAGCCCCGAAAACAACCGTGTTTTCGCCTGCAAGGTCAAAGCCTCGGTGGACGGCTATGTCTACGCTCTGCGGGATGAAAACGGCGAGCTGATAGGCTTCTGCAACAAGCGCAAGTCGCGTGTCCCCGACGAAACGGAGCCGTATTCAATACTCTGAAACAGTTACATTTGTAACCGCGATAGTGACCTCTGACACCTTGCCGACCGCCTGTCTGACTGCTATAATATAGAAAAACAGACAGGAGGTCACTGTTATGACAAGGTCAAGGTTCTTTATAAATACAGAATTTGTTTTCAATTTCATAGGTGGGTTGTTAATTGCGCTGTTGGGAGGAATCGGCGTTATCGGATGTTTCTGTTCATTCTTTCTCCTTGTTCTTGTGTCGATCTTAACCGGACCGTACGGAATATTGGTTCTGCTTTTCGGCGGTGCGATCATATCCGGTGTTTCCTCCATATTTGCGCCTGCTTCGTACATCTTTGCACTCTTAGGCACGTGGGGAGCTTCATTCAGCTACATCGCAAGGTTCAAATATGCCTGAAATGAAATGGTCGTACCGAACAAGTACAAGACTTTTATGACTCTCTCCTTCATCTTCTCGGCTCCTGCATACCTTTTATGCGGCGCATTATTCATCTTTTTGTTCTTTCACTTGCTTCCGACGTAACCCTTGCATTACAGTCACGTCAGATCAGCGAAAAATCAAGGAGGTCACTTCTATGAAAGATGTAAAATTCAGGATAAATGCAGACTTCATCATAAACGCTATCGCAGCGGCTATCCTTATTATCGGCGGATTGTGCGTTCTCTTCGGCTGTATCTACGGTATCGTCAAGCTGAACGGCGGCTTTGACCTGCTCGACTTCGACAGCGAATACGGCAGAGTTCTTTCGATTTTCATTCTGCCCATTATCCTAATGATCTATGCTATGATCTTCGGAGCGGGCGTGTTGCTCGGTGCTGTTCCTGCTACGATAGGGCTGCTCATCGCCGCACTCGCTTCTGTTGCGAGGTTCTCACACACAGAGAAGGGTACTGCCATCACCAAGCCGTATACGGTGCTGATGTCCATCGCCAACGGTATCACCTGCTCTACCTTCATCCTCTACGCTCTCGGTATCATTCTGATGTTCGCAAGGATAGCGGCAAGCGGATTAAGTACAATGAATTAAGGAGACTTTATGTTCACACTTATAAAAAAAGACAATAAGGCGCGCCGCGGCGTTGTCGAGACCGTGCACGGGAGCTTCCAGACCCCCTGCTTTATGAACGTCGGTACTGCCGCCGCTATCAAAGGCGGTATATCCTCCGTTGACCTCCGCGACCTAAAGACACAGGTGGAGCTCTGCAACACCTACCACCTCCACCTCCGTCCCGGCGATAAGGTCGTGAAGGAAATGGGCGGACTGCACAAGTTCATGAACTGGGATAAGCCGATTCTCACCGACAGCGGCGGTTTTCAGGTGTTCTCGCTCGCTCAGCTCCGACGTATCAAGGAGGAGGGCGTGTACTTCGCCTCGCACATCGACGGGCACCGCATATTTATGGGTCCCGAGGAGAGTATGCAGATACAGTCAAACCTCGGCTCGACCATTGCAATGGCGTTCGATGAGTGCGTGGAGAACCCCGCTACATACGAATACGCGGCGAAGTCGATAGAGCGCACGACACGCTGGCTCTACCGCTGCAAGGATGAAATGGAGAGGCTGAACAGCCTCCACGACACCATTAACAAAAAACAGATGCTTTTCGGCATTAACCAGGGCTCGACCTACGACGACCTGCGCATCAAGCATATGGAGGATATCGCTAAGCTCGACCTCGACGGCTACGCTATCGGCGGACTGGCTGTCGGCGAATCGACCTCCGAGATGTACAGGATAATCGACGTGGTCGAACCCTTTATGCCCGTTGATAAGCCGCGCTACCTCATGGGCGTGGGTACGCCGTCGAATATTATTGAGGCCGTCGCCCGCGGAGTGGATATGTTCGACTGCGTTATGCCGAGCAGAAATGCGCGTCACGCAACTGTTTTCACGTGGAGCGGCATTATGCACCTCGGCAACAAGTGCTACGAGACAGACCCGCGCCCCGTGGACGAGCAGTGCGACTGCCCGACGTGCAAAAACTTCTCCCGCGCGTATATACGCCACCTGTTCAAGGCAAATGAGCAGCTCGCCGGACGTCTCGCCGTGCAGCACAACCTCTACTTCTACAACACGCTGACCGAAAGAATTCGCGAGGCCATCGACGAGGACAGGTTCGAGGAGTTCCGCGGAAGGTACTCGCACACTCTTGCTACACTTATGAAATAAACGGAGAATAGAATGATTTTAGCTATTTTTGATCTTGACGGCACTATCGCCGATACTATTGCCGACCTCGGCGACGCTGTGAATTACGGTCTGCGCGTGCTCGGATATGAGGGGCATACCTATGAGGAGTACAAGAAACTCGTCGGAAACGGCGCTCCCGTGCTGTGTCAGCGTGCTCTGCCCGAGGGCCACAAGGACGAGGCGAACAGGCTCCACGAGCTGTTCCGCGAATACTATGCGAAGCACTATCTTGATAAGACTGCGCTCTATGGCGGCATAAAAGAGGCTCTGAATAAGCTCATAGATGAAGGCGTAAAGCTCGCAGTTGCCACGAACAAGCCGCAGGATTTCGCTCGTGATATCGTGCGGGCTCTGCTGCCTGATGTACACTTTGAAGCCGTGCTCGGCGGTACTGCGGAGCGTCCGAAAAAGCCCGACAGAGCCATTATTGACGAAGTCTTCTTAGAGATTTATTTTAACAATTGTACTCACATCATAGGTGAATACTCGCCTGAATCCGTATTCGATGAATTTGATAAAAAATATATGATAGGCGACAGCAATGTTGACATTCAGACTGCCAAGAACGCGGAGCTGATCTCCATTGGCTGTGCGTGGGGATTCCGCGGAAAAGCGGAGCTCGCCGAAGCGGGCGCCGACTTCATCGCCGATTCTCCCGCCGATATTCCGAGGATAATTCTGGGGTGACTTTATGAGACAACTTACCGAAGAAGAGCTTGTGCGAAGCATTGCCGAGCAGACCGAGCGCTCCGCCGCCGTGATAGGTCAGACCGACCTCTCGCGGAAGGACTTCGACCCGACGGCTGTTATCGTATCGAGCCTTTCCAATATTTTCGAGTCCGCGCTGACTGTGCTCGCGCTCGAGGACTTATCCAATGATCGCGGCGAGTGCTACAGGAGCGCGGGCAAGCTCGTTATGTCCTCCCCTGCCGTGACCGCCGAGCAAAAGGACTTCATCAGGCGTATCAATGCCTTCCGCGGCGATATGGCTCTCGATTCCGAGAGCGGCGGCAGCTTCGACAGCGCGCGCTGTCTCGATTTCCTCAACTCCTACGACTGCTTTATGTTCCAGTTCTTCAAAAACAGCGGGACTGTGAAGCGTATGAAGTCCGAGGGTGCGCTTGAAGCCGAATTCGTCAGCTTCCATAATATCCTCGAAAAGCTCATAAAAAAGGATATGCTTGCCGCGAAAGGCAGTACGGTCGGCTCGGATACAGCAGCAAAGCTCGATACCGTTATAGCGCTCCTTACGCGAATCGCCGAAGATAATGCCGCTCTCAGCCGAAAGGTTGACGAGCTGAGCGCAAAGCTCGATATACTGACGAAAGAAAAGAGTTGTGCCGATGAGTGATTTCAAAAACAGCTTCGACCCGCGTATACCCGTTTACACGCCCGAGCAGACAGAGGTGCTTGAGGAGCATATAACCGAGCATTTCGGCGATTTTCCCAAAGTCTTCCGCGACAACTCGCCCAAGGAGATAAAGGTCGATATCGCTGTGATACCGCCCGACGATGACAGGTACTTCGTCACGCTCGTGACTATGGGGCTCGGAGCGTATCAGATGAAACTCCCGAAGGAGCTCCGCTCGCAGAAGCTCAGTCGCGCAGAGCTGGTGCTCTGTCTGCCCGCAAACTGGAACTTTGATACCGAGCGCCCCGAGACTATGTGGCCTGTGGAGCTCCTCAACAGGATAGCTCACCTGCCCGTGCGTCACCGCTCGTGGATAGGCTGGGGACATTCAGTGGACTACAGCAAGCCCTTTACCGAGGATACCGAACTCAGCGCAGTGTTCCTGCTCTCGCCGTCCTTCGGCAAGGAGGCTTCCGTGTGCAGTCTGCCCGACGGTGAAGCGGTCAATTTCTATCAGGTCATTCCGCTCTACGACATCGAAATGCGCTACAAAATAGACCACGGCACAAACGCTCTGCTCGACCGCTTCGGTGACGACCTCGACCCTGTGGTCGACCTCGACCGCAGACCTGTTGTCGATGCGTCCACCTTCGAGCTGATAGACCGCGTGGAGGACCACGCCTGTAAAATAGAGGAGAAACAGCTCGATATCAGCGAGATAAACGGCGCCAACCACATAGCTATGTTCCTGAGGTGGTGCATCGACCGCGACCTCATTGCCGACGAGTTCAAGGACTTCTTCGCAGAGGAGCTCGGCGATATTCGTCAGGGCTCGCTCGATATACGGCGGTTCATTATCCATTCGCTCAGCGGAGAGCTCACCAAGGAGATCCTCAATGACGAGGGCAAGGCTTTTGCCTCGTTTTACTACGATTTCTACGCCGACGCCGATTCTCCGTGCTATCCCGAGGACGTGGACAGGGTCGCGCTCGAATACTTCGGCAGGGAAAAGTACGAATGCGAGGAATTCGCCGACGAAGCCTACCTCTTCCTCCCCTACGGCGACGAATACTACGGAAGAATAAGCACATATATAAGCAAAAACTACCGCATTTTCTGCGGAATTGACTGAAATAGCGCCGATTTGTCACTTATCTCAGCGAAGGTATTGACAAATCGGCGCTTTTGTAGTAAAATATATTTATATGTACTTCTATGTACAGTCAGATGCAAATTATTGTAAAGGCGGTAATCATTCAAATGGGTCTTTTTAAAGGAATTTTCGGCGCTAACGCTTACTCCAACAGGGAGCTCAAGCGCATTGAACCAATAAAGAATAAAGTTCTCGACCTCGACGAGGAGTACCAGAAGCTCTCCGACGCCGAGCTCAAGGCTAAAACTCAGGAATTCAAGGACAGGCTCGAAACAGGCGAAACTCTCGACGATGTCCTCCCCGAGGCTCTTGCAACCGTAAGAGAAGCGGCTTGGCGTGTTCTCGAGAAGAAGCCCTACCCCGTTCAGATAATCGGTGCTATCGTTCTCCATCAGGGTCGTATCGCCGAGATGAAGACAGGTGAAGGTAAAACTCTCGTTGCCTGCGTTGCGTCATATCTCAACGCTCTTTCGGGCAAGGGCGTTCACGTCGTTACCGTCAATGACTACCTCGCAAAGACACAGGCTGAGGAAATGGGCAAGGTGCTCCGCTTCCTCGGACTTACAGTCGGCTGTATCCTCCACGGTCTCACCAACGACGAGAGACGTGAGGCTTACCTCTGCGATGTTACATATGCTACAAATAACGAGCTCGGCTTCGATTACCTCCGTGACAATATGGTCACTCATAAGGAGGAGCGCGTTCAGCGCGAGCCCAACTTCGCTATCGTCGATGAGGTGGACTCTATCCTCATAGACGAGGCTCGTACTCCTCTTATCATTTCGGGACGCGGCGACAAGTCAACAGAGCTCTACGCTATCGCTGACCGTTTCGCCAAGATGCTGACTCCTACCACTGTCGTAGAAATGGACGACAAGGTGGATCAGGATACAGTCAGCGAGACTGCCGACTACATCATCGACGAGAAGGCTAAGACAGCTACCATCACTCAGCGCGGCGTCAAGAAGGCAGAGCAGGCTTTCCGTATCGACAACCTTATGGATCCCGAGAATATGACTCTGCTCCATCACATAAATCAGGCTATCAAGGCTAACGGCGTTATGAAGAACGAAATTGACTACGTTGTTCAGGACGGCGAGATAATTATCGTTGACGAATTCACGGGTCGTCTCATGCTCGGACGCCGCTTCAATGACGGTCTGCATCAGGCTATCGAGGCTAAGGAGGGCGTTAAGATTAAGAGCGAGTCGAAGACTCTCGCTACTATCACCTTCCAGAACTTCTTCCGTCTGTACAACAAGCTCTCGGGTATGACGGGTACTGCCATGACCGAAGAGGACGAGTTCAAGGAGATATACAAGCTCGACGTTATCGCTATCCCCACGAACAAGCCCGTTATCCGTATCGACCACAACGATCAGGTATACAGCACCGAAAAGGGCAAGTATGCCGCTATCATAGAGAAGATAATCGAGTGCCACGAGAAAGGTCAGCCTATCCTCGTAGGTACGGTATCTATCGAGAAGTCAGAGCTCCTCTCTGCTATGCTCAAGAGAAAGGGCATCAAGCACGAGGTACTCAACGCTAAGCACCACGCCAAGGAGGCTGAGATAGTTGCTCAGGCAGGTAAGTACGGCGCTGTTACCATCGCGACGAATATGGCGGGTCGTGGTACCGATATCATGCTCGGCGGTAACGCTGAATTCCTCGCAAGAGCCGCTCTCCGCAAGGACGGTATGGAGGAAGAGCTCATAACCGCTGCTATCGGCTTCGCTGATACCGACGACCAGATGGTTCTCGATGCAAGAAAGAAGTACCGCGAATACTACGATAAGTTCAACGCCGAAATAAAAGAGAAGGCTGTCGCAGTCAAGGAGGCGGGCGGTCTCTATATCCTCGGTACAGAGCGTCACGAGTCGAGACGTATCGACAACCAGCTCCGCGGACGTTCGGGACGTCAGGGCGACGAGGGCGAAAGCTGCTTCTTCCTCTCCGTAGAGGACGACCTTATGCGTATCTTCGCAGGCGACCGTCTCGAGAAGATGATGAGCGTGCTCAAGGTCGATGAAACTATGCCTATCGAGAGCAAGTCGCTCACAAAGATAATCGAGTCCTCGCAGAAGAAGGTCGAAGGCAGAAACTTCAGCATAAGAAAGAACGTCCTCAACTACGACGACGTTATGAATACCCAGCGTGAGATAATCTACAAGCAGCGCTCGCAGGTTCTCGACGGCGAGGACCTCCACAAGGATATCCTCAAGATGATGGAGGACCTTATCACATCCACTGTCAATACCTACCTCATCGACGAGGACAACCGCGAGGAGTGGAATCTCGTTGGTCTGAAGGAATACTTCAACGGCTGGCTCATCGACAACGAGGATCTCACCTTTACCGAGGACGAGCTCAAGACCGTAACCAAGGAGCAGATATCCAATGCCCTCAACGAGAAGTGCGGCGAGATTTATCAGGCTAAGGAAGAGGAATACGGCGGAGAGATACTCCGCGAGCTCGAAAGAGTTATCCTCCTCAAGACCGTTGATACAAAATGGATGGCTCACATCGACGATATGGAAGAGCTCAAGAAGGGTATCGGTCTGCGTTCGTTCGGTCAGAAGAACCCCGTTATCGAATACAGATACGAGGGCTTCGAGATGTTCGACGCTATGGTCGAATCTATCCGCGAGGATACTGTACGTGCGCTTCTCACTGTAAAGCTCCAGAAGCACGAGGCTCCCGAGCGTGAGCAGGTAGCCAAGCCCGACGCTCCCAATGCGGGAGAGGGCGACGGCAGCTTCTCAAACGAGCCTGTACGCTCGAACAAGGTCGGCGACAATGACCCGTGTCCGTGCGGAAGCGGCAAGAAGTACAAGAAGTGCTGCAAGCTCAAGGAAGCAAAAAGCAAGTAAGCATATAACAATGGGCGGCTCGGACGGTCGCCCATTTGACGTGAATATTCGTTCATTTCTATGAGGTGATGAAATCATGAGAAAATCAGCGATAACAGCCGTATTATGCCTTTCGATACTGACGACGGGCTGCGGCAGGATGGAGCCCGTGGTGGACAGCTCCGAGGGCGCTGAAACAACAGTTGCAGTTGGAAATAACACCGAAAAGACAACCGACAAGAACGAGAAGGAGTCCCCCTCTACGACGGCTGAGCCGAATGCTACGACTGCAAGCACCAAGTCGGACAAAAAGAGTACCACTACAACTGCGTCTGTAGTCGTTCACGGAGGCGGTACAACTCTGACTGTACCCAAGCGTACAACCTCTGTCGGCGGCGGTAACACGACCACGAAGCGCACAGATGTCACCACCGCTCAGACGAGCACCTCGACCACAGCTGTTACAACTGTTACTACGTCTGTCACTCCCGAGCACTGCGTGTTCACCAAGGATGACATCGTATGCAGGGTGACGGGTCAGGGTGTTGAAGTCTCTGTCGGCGACGACAAGAACCAGACTATCGAAATAGACACCGAGGAGCTCCGTGCCGCTCTTGCTGATATAAAAACGGAAATGCGTGCTCGCGTCGTCATTGACGACATCGACCTCGACGGTCACGATGACCTCTTCATACCTCAGCAGGTAGGTATGCTCAATACCTTCGGTGTATACTACCACTATGACTCCGATAAGGAAGAATTCGTCAAGTGGAAGGAGCTTGAGGAGATAGATACCTGTGCGGAAGCAAGCAGGGAGGATCAGACCTTCACGACCGAGCTGAAGCGCAGCGAGGACGAATACGAGATAAGGGTATTCGGCTGGGAAAACGGTAAGCCCGAGCTCCGTTCAATGAAGAAGCATTACAAGTCCACCGACAACAAGGACGAGGTACTTATCGACTACTTCGAGTATTCAAACGGCGAAGAACAGCTCGTCAAGCGTGAACGCGTCCTCTTCGACGCTGAGGGACGTGAAGTCGGAGCGGAAGAAATAGAGCTCGGCTGATGGCAGGCTACAGCGTTTTTGCGCGGTACTACGACGAGCTTACCGCGAATATCGACTACGGCAGGCGTGCTGCTTACTTTCAGTCAATTATTGAAAAATTCAAGACAACCGAGGGCAATATACTCCTCGACCTCGCCTGCGGAACAGGCAGTATCTCCGAGGAAATGGCGCGGCTCGGCTATGATGTAATAGGCGTTGACAACTCCGATGAAATGCTCGGCATCGCTCTTGATAAGAAGTTCGACAGCGGACTCAATATACAGTACCTGTGTCAGGATATGCGAAAGCTTGATATGTTCGGTACTATTGACATAACGATATGTGCTCTCGACAGCATCAACCACCTCCCCGATACGGATTCTGTCAGGGAGGTTTTCAAAAAGGTGGCGTTTTTCTCAGAGAAGGACGGGCTGTTCATTTTTGACGTGAACACACACTATAAGCACCGCAATGTCCTCGCAAACAATACCTTCACATACGAGACAGAGAACGTCTACTGCATATGGGAAAACTCGCTCGTCCCCGAAACGGACGAGGTGAAAATGCACCTTGAATTCTTCGAGCTTGAGGAGAACGGGCTCTATTCGAGGAGCTCCGACTCTTTCTCGGAGAAGGCATACAGCGAGGCTGAACTCGAACAGGCTCTCACCGAAGCGGGATTTGAAGTAGTCAGCAAGTACGGCGACGACAGCTTCGACTCCCCTGCTGCTGACTGTCAGCGTATCGTCTACGTCGCGAAATGCCTCGTAAACGGGCAAACAATCTGAAAGGAATTCATTTCTATGGGTAAGCTATACAGGGCTATTTCCGCAGACGGATCGGCTTTTGCAGCCGTACTCGACGGCAAGGACATAGTCTCGGAGATAGAAAAGCTCCACAAGACCTCCGCGGTCGTGACAGCAGCACTCGGCAGACTGACTGTCGCCGCCTCTCTTATGGGCTATATGCTAAAGGGCGAGGACGACTGCCTCACCCTCCGTATCGACGCGGACGGTCCTGCGGGACAGCTCGTCGCCGTATCCGACAGCCGCGGCAACGTCAAGAGCTGCGTATCAAATCCCGTTGTTGAGCTTCCGCTCAATGATAAGGGCAAGCTCGATGTTGCGGGAGCTGTAGGCAGAGACGGCACTTTAGCTGTCGTGAAGGATATGGGTCTGCGTGACCCGTATGTCGGCGTTATTCCGCTCGTTTCGGGCGAGATTGCCGAGGATATAGCCAATTACTACGCAGTCAGCGAGCAGATACCTACTGTATGCGCTCTCGGAGTGCTCGTTGATACCGACCTCTCAGTGAAGTCGGCGGGCGGCTTCCTTGTGCAGCTTCTGCCCTTCGCAGACGAGAAGTGCATAGACATCATAGAGAAGAATGTCGCAGCTATGCGACCTGTTTCCGCCCTTCTCGACGAGGGCGTTACTCCCGAGGAGATAGCAGGTATGCTCCTCGAAGGTCTTGAACCGAACGAGCTTGACTCCGCCTCCCCTGTTTACAGGTGCGATTGCAGCCGCGAGCGCACGGAGAGGGTGCTCATAAGCATCGGACAGAAGGAGCTCCGCTCTATAGCCGAAGAAGGCAAGGACACCGAGGTAAAGTGCCATTTCTGCGGAAAGAGCTACGTTTTCACACCCGATGAGATTTCCCGACTCGCGGAAGGAGCGTCAAAGGAATAATGAAGAAGCAACTGCTGATAACAGCTGTGCTGCTGTCCGCCGCCCTCTTTTCGTGCGGAAGCAGGAACGATGACCCCGAAGCTCACATTCGGACGGAGAATTTCACGGTCTATACCACATCACCTGTACCGCAGACCGCTACTCAGGCATTCACCGAGGAATTCACTGCTCCGACCGAGGAGACAAGGTTCACATATGCGCTCAACGGTACTGATGTTGAGCTGCGTATCAACGACAGGCTCGTCAAGACACTGTCATATTACTACACTCCCGACGAGAAGTTCATCTCGGTCGCCGATTTTGACTTCGACGGCTATAACGATATCTTTATCCCCTACGAGAACAGCTTCTCGGGCTACGGCTACTATTACTGCTACCTCCCGGAAAAAAAGGACTTTGTTCTCAACGACGAGCTTATGGAGGTCAACAGGCTGATGAAGATAGGTCCCGAGAATACTCTCATTGAGGAACAGGACGACGGCTACATCGACAGATTCATAACCTATCAGTGGGACGGCAACAAGCTCAAAAAGATACGCAAGACCGAGACCTATAAGTCCTACAACGACAACCTGCTGCATACCGATATCTACTCTATCGACTCGAAGGGCAATGAAACTCTCGAGGATACGATAATTCAGGAAGAGACCACTGCCGCTGAAACAGATACACCACCGACCGCCCCCGCTCAGTAAGGAGCAGCTATGTTTGAGAATAAAACGGACGACCTGCCCGTTAAGGCAGTCCTCGCCTGTGTAGATACAGGCGAATTTGACGCCGAGACCTCTATCGACGAGCTCGCAGAGCTTGCCGAAACGGCTAATGCCGAGGTTGTCGGCAAGATAATACAGAAAAAGGCTTCCTATGACCCTGCTACCTGTATGGGCGCGGGCAGACTTGAGGAGCTGAAGGAACAGCTCGGTCCGCTTGAAGCCGAGCTCGTTATTTTTGACCACGAGCTAAGCGGAGTGCAGGTGCGCAATATCGAGGATATCCTCGATGTTCGCGTAATAGACCGCACTACGCTGATACTTGATATTTTCGCTCAGCGTGCACGCACAAAGGAAGGCAAGCTCCAAGTAGAGCTCGCACAGCAGAAGTACCGCCTGCCCCGACTTACTGGTATGGGTACGTCGCTGTCGCGTCTCGGAGGCGGTATCGGTACGCGCGGACCGGGTGAGACAAAGCTTGAGACCGACAAACGCCATATCCGCAAGCGCATCTCCTACCTCGAGGCAGAGCTTGAGGAGCTGAAAAAGCACCGTACATTCTCGCGCTCGCGCCGCAAGAAGGACGGCGTGCTCAGTGCCGCTATCGTAGGCTATACCAACGTCGGCAAGTCAACTCTGCTCAATGCTTTGACAGACGCAGGTGTGCTCGCGGAGGACAAGCTCTTCGCGACCCTTGATGTCACCTCGCGGGCTATTGAGCTCCCCGACGGAAGAAGCGTGCTTCTCACGGACACGGTAGGACTTATCCGCCGTCTGCCGCACAATCTTGTCGAGGCGTTCAAGTCTACGCTTGAGGAAGCCGCTTCTGCGGACATTATCCTCAACGTGCAGGATATGTCCTCGCCCGAAAGAGAACAGCAGGCGGAGGTCACAATGGCTCTCTTATCGGAGCTCGGCTGTGACGGAATCCCGAAGATAAACGTGATGAACAAATCTGATGCGGCGCTTTTTCCCGACACTGTTTTCGAGGACGACCACACGGTCATAATCTCCGCAAAGCACCACAGCGGCTTCGACAGGCTGCTCGACTGTATTGCGCGGAATCTCCCCGAGACTGCAAAGCGTATGAAGCTCCTTGTTCCCTACGACAAGACCGCCTTCATCAACCGAATCCGCGCTGACGGCAAGGTCTTCTCCGAGGAATACAGTGAGAACGGTACGCTTATCGACGCGCTTGTCGATGTGAAGCTTCAGAAGGAAGCGGAAAACTATAAGGCATAAGAAAACGGCTGAATGAGTTCCATTCAGCCGCTTTTTTCATATTCTCGGAGGTATGGTGTTGCGCGGAGTGCCCTTGCTCGGCTTGTCGAATTTATCGCCGCCGAGCAGGAAGTGTTCGAGCTTCACGAGGTCTGCGACGCCTGTTTCGCCGTCGTCATTGACGTCAGCAGCGCTCACAGACGTGCCGCCCGTCACGCTCTGACGGAGCAGAATCAGGTCGAAGGTGTCTACCCTGTCGTCACCGTTGAGGTCACCGAGCAGGACGTAATCCTCGACGGGTTCGAGCACCCATAATAGGTTCTCTACCGCGTTGCTGAGCTCTCGTCTGACACTGCCATAACTGTCGGTAACAGCCTCGTCTATCTCGAGGGGATTGTGACCCTTGCTTTCCTTCGTCGCGATGTACATATTATCGCCCGAGGCAACAAATATGAACTTCTGAGCGTCAGCTCCGCTTGCAGAAGCTATGCCCGTATTACACTTGTAGCCCTTCTGCGTGTCGAATTCGAGCAGAAGTGTTTGACCGTCGCCCATTGCGGAATATAGCTCGTAGCTGCCGTCGCCGACAGGCTTGATATTCCATGTGTTGTAATCAGCCGCGCCGTCAGCCTTGTACTGTATAACACCCGCGCCCGAGCGCTCCTCGCCGTTTACTACAGAGAGATACTTTCCACTGTACACGTTCTTTATGCGGTACTTGCCCTCGGCTATTTCGAGCGACTGAACAGGCTTGACCTTTTCCTGCTGCGGGAGTATGCGCGTGAAGACTTTGAGCGAATCGAGCGGCTTGCCGTACTTGTCGAACAGCGCCTGATTGTCGTAGCTCGAGCCGCCTGCCTCCTTGGCGTCCTTGTCGTACTCGCCTGCTGTATCGGTCGCCCAGCCATTGCCGTAGGTGTTCCACTGAGCCTTGCGCCGCTCCCACGACATATTATCGGGAATTCCCAGCCACGCGGGCTCCCAGTAGAACACACCGAGCCCCCACTTGCCTGTGTCCGCGACAGCCTTGAATACGTCCGTCAGGCACTGAGCCTGCCCCTCTACCGAAATGGGGTATCTGAGGTCAACATTCGACGACTGAGATGTCACTGTGTTGCCGAAGCCGTCGCCGTCCTCGTCGGTGTAAGGGTAGGCTGTCTCCGCGACCATAACGTATTTGTGGTAGGTGTCACCGATGTATTTCAGCACACCCGTGAGGTTTTCGAGCGAGCCGTGCCAGTAGGGATAATACGAGGTAGCAAACACATCGTAATCAAGGCTGCACTCGTCCATTACCTGCGCGTACCACTTGTAGTAGTCGGTCTTGTTCGGGTTCGCAAAGTGATGAGCTATGAGGATATTGCGGTCGAAGTCGCGGACCGCCTTGTTGCCGCTCGCGAAGAGGTCGCATATCTTGTACATATCCTTCTCGCCGCAGAAGAAGCAGTTCGTCTCGTTGCCGACCTGCACCATTCCGATGTCGCCGCCGTCGTTTGTTATCGACTCCAGCACCCACGTCGTCCACTTGTATATCTCGCTCTTGAGCTTGTCATGGTCGTGCTGCTGCCAGTATTTCGGGCGTGTCTGCTTTGCGGGGTCTGCCCAGAAGTCCGAATACTGAATGTCAACGAGGAGCTTCATTCCATATTCGGATGCACGCTTGCCTATCTGTCCCGCGACCTTGACGTCGTTGTTTCCTCCGCCGTAGGTGTGCCCGTTGCCGTCGTTAGGCTCGTTCCACACGCGGATACGGATATAGTTCACGCCGTTGTCGGAGAGGGTCTGAAAGATATCCTGTTCCTGACCGTTCTCGTTGTAGAACTTCACGCCTGCGCTCTCAATTGAGATTATCGACGAGACATCAACTCCGCGGATAGGCTCGCCGCCGTTTATGTCGGTGTCAAAGTAGCTGAACGTAACGGTCTGGTCTGCCGCCTGTGCTCTCTGCGGAGCTCCCGAAATCATCGGTGTAAGTGCGATAACAGCCGACATCGCCGCCGCTATAAATCTTCTAAGAAGCATTGAAGCACTTCCTTTCGTGTTTGATGTGTTAATCTGCCTCTTCGTCCAAGGCTTCAAGGAGAAAGCTGACGGGTCGGAAGCCGTCATTGCAGGATATCATCGCCGACCTGCTGTTCTTCATCCAGCCGTCGTAGAGGTTTTGCGCTCCGTGAGAAAGAGCCATAACAAAGGGTGAAACTGTCTCCCACGCGCTGTCGCAGAAGCCTTCGGGACGCGTCCAGCCGTTCGCGATGAAGACCTGTCCGACCACCATATCGCAGGCGTGCTCTATCAGGTTTTCGTATTGTTCAATAAGGTCTTGGTAGCAGGCAGTCCGCATAACGGTTATCCTCACCTTTTTCACGCGCTCTCACCTCACACTATTATATCAATTACATTATACACGTTAATATAACAATTGTCAATAAAAAGAGCGGGAACACAGCTGTTCCCGCCCGATTTCTTTATAGAAGTGTTATACCGTTCTCAGCGCATTTCTGCACCATTTCGTCCGTCCATATCGAGGACTGCACCTCTCCGATGTGTGCCTTTTTCAGCAAAAGCATACACAGTCTCGACTGACCGATACCGCCGCCAATCGTAAGCGGGAGCGTACCGTCCGCTATCATCTGGTGGTAGCGGTACTGCATTCTGTCCTCTGCGCCGCACTCCGCAAGCTGAGCCTTAAGCGAATCTGCATCAACTCTGATACCCATTGAGGATACCTCGAGCGAATCGTCAAGCACGTCGTCCCAGATGAGGATATCGCCGTTGAGCGACCAGTCGTCGTAGTCGGGAGCACGTCCGTCGTGTTTCTCACCGCTCGCGAGCTTGCCGCCTATCTGCATAAGGAACACTGTCTTGTGCTCCTGCGTGATGAGGCGCTCGCGCTCGTGACCGGTCTTGTCGGGATATTTGTCCTCAAGCTCCTGAGTTGTGATGAAGTAGGGCTTCTCGCATATCTGTCCCGCTATCTGAGGATATCGGAGGCTCACCTTGCGCTTGGTGTATGCTATAGCCTTTACGACAGAGGTAACGGTCTCCTTGAGGAACTGAATGTTCCTGTCCTCGCGGGTGATGACCTTCTCCCAGTCCCACTGGTCAACGAAAATCGAGTGGGTGTTGTCGGTGTCGTCGTCGCGGCGGATAGCGTTCATATCGGTGTAGATACCCTCGCCTGCCTTGTAGCCGTAGCGGTAGAGAGCCATTCTCTTCCACTTAGCGAGCGACTGAACGACCTCGCCCTCGCCGTCTATTTCTTTTATCGTGAAGTCCACCTTGCGCTCAACGCCGTTGAGGTCGTCGTTGATACCGCTGCCCTTTTTAACGATAAGCGGAGCGGAAACGCGGTCAAGTGTCAGCGCGAACGAAAGCGCCTGCTGGAACACGTCCTTGATGTATTTGATTGCGTGCTGAGTCTCTCTCAGCGTGAGAGCCGATTTATAGCCCTCGGGGATATACAGCGATCTTGACATACAAATCACTTTCCTTTACTGAAAATTTATCAAAAGAACAGCGCCATTGATGTTCTTTCTGAGTGATGTTCAGCCGCTTATCTCTTCTGAGCGGCGATATAGAATCTGTGTATCCTGCCGTCGATGTGACCATTCTCGCGGATAACTTTTTCGGCGGCAAGAAGTCTGTCATAGCATTTTTCGACCGAGAAGCCGATAAATTCCCACGGTATGACCTTGGCGAACCATACGAGCGCTCCCGTATCCGAGAAGCTTATTGGGCGGAATGCCTCGTCCTGCTCAATTATGCTGAAGCCTGCATTTGCGAGGTCTGCTGACTGCTGTGAGAGGTCGTTCTCGGGAAATGGTATCGGAGCGTCGGGAAGCAGGAACTCCACGAGCTCGCGGTCATTGAGGCTGCCGACCTGCTGGGTGAGGAATAAGCCGTTCGGTTTGAGTATGCGGTACAGTTCCCCTGCGTCGAATGAGCCGTGCCTGTTGATTATGAGGTCGAAGCTCTCGTCCGCAAACGGCATATGAGCATAGTCCGTGACCTCGCGGAAGTCGATACCGAGCGCCGTGAGCGTCTGCCTGCAAAGTTCAACATTCGGAGGATAGCCCTCGGTCGCGGACGTCAGCTCGTGCGGATGTCCCAGTGCGAGCAGGAACTCCCCGCCGCCTGTGTCGATGTCGAGCAGGCGGAAGCTGTCCTTTCTGTAGTGGGCTATACGCTCGGGAAACGACCACGGAAGGTCATCGTCGCCCGATATCATTCGTCCGTCGAGGCGGCTGAAATCCCAGCCGTGTATCTGCGCCGAGCGCTCCTCTGCGAGCCAATGCTCTTTCAACTCTGCTGCGTTCATTATCTGATGGAGCCGACTGTTCTCGGGAACATTATTACGTCGCGGATATTAGCCATACCCGTCGTGTACATTATCAGACGCTCGAAGCCGAGACCGAAGCCGCCGTGCGGTACTGTACCGTACTTGCGGAGGTCGAGATAGTCGGAGTAGAGGTCGAGGTTCATATTCCTCTCCTTCATCGCGGCGATGAGCTTGTCGTAATCAGCCTCACGCTCGCTTCCACCGATTATTTCGCCTACGCCGGGAACAAGGAGGTCAACAGCCGCAACGGTCTTGCCGTCAGGATTCTGCTTCATATAGAAGGACTTTATCTCCTTGGGGTAGTCTGTAACGAATACAGCCTTCTTGAACACCTTCTCAGAGATGTATCTCTCGTGCTCGGTCTGGAGGTCACAGCCCCATTCTACGGGGTATACGAACTTCTCACCCGATTCCTGAAGGAGCTTGATAGCCTCGGTGTAGGTAACTCTGCCGAAGTCGTGGGAGATGAGCTCCTCAAGACGGGCTTTGAGCCCCTTCTCGAAATGAGCATCGAAGAAAGCGACCTCATCGGGGCAGGTGTCAAGGAGCTCGCGGATAACGAACTTTATCATATCCTCAGCTATCTCGATAACGTCGTCGAGCTCTGCGAAAGCAATCTCGGGTTCGATGTGCCAGAATTCGGCAAGGTGCTTGGGGGTGTTGGAATTCTCGGCACGGAAGGAAGGTCCGAAGGTGTAGATCTTGCCGAATGCAGTAGCGCCCATTTCGCCCTCGAGCTGTCCCGAAACTGAGAGACCAGCCTTTCTGCCGAAGAAGTCGTTAGCATAATACTCCTCCTCAGTCTTGAAGTCGTGGGTGAAGCCGTTGGTCGTTACTGTGAACATCTCACCTGCGCCCTCGCAGTCACTGCCCGTGATAAGGGGAGTATTCACGTAAACGTAGTTGTGGCTCTGGAAGTACTTGTGGAGCGAAGCCGCAAGCACAGAGCGGACACGCATTACAGCGTTGAAGGTGTTCGTTCTGCCACGGAGGTGAGGGATAGTACGCAGGAATTCGAGCGTGTGTCCCTTCTTCTGGAGCGGGTAGTCCGTGGGAGCATCACCGAGTACGGTTATGCTCTCGGGAGCGGTGTTTATCTCGAAGGTATTGTTTCTGCCCTCGACTACCTTGCCTACGACCTTAACAGAGGTGCCTACGCGGGGCTCCTTGAAGTCTCCCTCGCCCTTCTCGACTACTACCTGTAGGTTCTTGAGAGAGGTGCCGTCGTTGAGCTCGATGAAAGCAACGCTCTTGGAATTACGCGATGTGCGCACCCAGCCGCATACGGTGACTTCCTTGCCCGTGAATTCACCTGTCGTGATGATGTCCTTGATGTCTGTGTGTTTCATAGTTATTCGTTCCTTTCCGAAATTATTCGGCGGGTAGATATACAAAAAGCTCCCGCCCTGAAACAGGACGGGAGCATTAAACCCGTGGTGCCACCTGAATTTACCGCTTTTATCACCGAAGCAATAACTTCTCCCCGATATATCGGGAACACAACAAAAGCAGTCACTCTTGTCCGCTGTAACGTGCGGAGGACGTCTCCCCTACTCGGCAAAGCCTTTGGGTTCACTGCTCGGAAGTGTTATTCACATCGGCTCTGATACGCGGCTCACACCTTTCCCGCGCTCTCTGAAAACGAACTCCGAAGCTACTTCTCTTCGTCAAAGCATTTTAATATATTGCTATTGTAGCACTGTTTTTTGGATTTGTCAAGAGCTTTTTTGAAAAAAGCGGTCAGCTTATCAGTAATGCGAGCTTTTTTCCTATAAAAACTCCTAAAACGCAGAGTGAAACGCTCAGCACGATGTAGCATCCGCCTGCAAGATAGGACTTGTTTTCGATGAGGTCATACGCCTCCAGCGAAAACGTAGAAAACGTGGTAAAGCCGCCGCATACGCCTGTTTTCCAAAACAGCACAGTGTTCTGCGAGACATCACGCGTGGTCACGATACCGACAATAAAGCCGATTAGAACTGCACCGATAACATTTGTGATAAGCGTCAGGATAGGAAATTCCGATTTTACTGAAATTAGACTTATCGCATAGCGGAATACAGCTCCGAGAGCGCCTCCAAGCGCAACAAACAGAAAGCTCACAGCAAATCAGCGATATCGAGCACGAGACGCTCCGATTTCTCCCAGCCGAGGCACGGGTCGGTTATCGACTTGCCGTAGATGTTCTCGCCTATCTTCTGACTTCCGTCCTCAATATAGCTCTCTATCATCAGACCCTTTACGAGCTTTTTGATGTCCTCACTGTGGCGCATACTGTGAAGTATCTCCTTCGCGATTCGTATCTGCTCGAGGTACTGCTTGCCCGAGTTGGAGTGGTTCGTGTCCACGATGAGAGCCGGATTCTGCAGTTCCTTCTCGGCATAGGTCTGCGCAAGGCGGTACAGGTCCTCGTAGTGATAGTTAGGGAAGGACTGTCCCCTGTCGTTGACGTAGCCGCGGAGGATAGCGTGAGCATATGGGTTGCCGTCGCTCTTGACCTCACAGCCGCGATAGATGAATGCATGGCGGTGCTGAGCGGCGGTGATAGAGTTCATCATTACTGATATATCGCCGCCTGTCGGATTCTTCATACCCACGGGAATAGACACACCGCTCGAAACGAGACGGTGCTGCTGGTTCTCGACGGAACGGGCTCCGATAGCGATATACGAGAGAAGGTCATCGAGGTAGCTGTAATTCTCGGGATAGAGCATCTCGTCAGCCGCACTGAAGCCCGTCTCCGCAAGAGCGCGCATATGCAGATTTCTTACAGCGATGATACCGCTTTTGAGGTCGGGATTTCCCGTGGGATTCGGCTGGTGGAGCATTCCCTTGTAGCCGTCACCCGTTGTACGCGGCTTGCCCGTGTAGATACGCGGGATAATGAATATCTTGTCCCTGACCTTTTCCTGCAGTTCGCGCAGACGTGTGATGTAGTCGAGGACAGGCTCTTCGCTGTCGGCGGAGCAAGGTCCAATAATGAGCAGGAACTTGTCGCTCTCGCCGCGGAATATTCTCTTTATCTCCTCGTCGCGCTGATTTTTCAGAGCAACCAGCTCGGCAGAGAGCGGATGCTCGGTTTTTATCTCGTTAGGGTGCGGGAGCTCCCTGATAATATTCATTGACATAGTATTACTTCCAATCATTCATTATTAGGTGCGAGCCAGTCGGTGCCGTATCTGAGGGCGAGCTGGTCGCAGAGCACAAGGGCAGTTACGCTGTCGGCGACAACTCTTGCGCGGTGTACTATAGCAGGGTCGTGGCGTCCCTGAATTTGCAGGGTCGTGTCCTCGCCAGTGTTCATATCTATGGTCTGCTGTTCCTTGTAAATGGACGGAGTAGGCTTGACCGCACAGCGGAAAACTATCGGCATACCGTCGGATATTCCGCCGAGTATCCCGCCGCAGTTATTGGTAGCGGTGACAGTCCTGCCGTCCTCATTGCGGAAGGCGTCGTTGTTCTGACTGCCTCTCAGCTCGGCAACTCCGAAGCCCTCGCCGAACTCCACGCCCTTGACCGCGGGAATACTGAACAGAGCGTGTGAGAGCACACCTTCGAGCGTATCGAACCACGGCTCTCCGACACCTGCGGGGAAGCCGCAAACAGCCGTTTCGAGTATGCCGCCCACGCTGTCGCCGTCCTGCTTTGCAGCGAGGATTGCCTCAGTCATTCTCTCCTTGCAGCTGTCGTCAAGAACAGCGAACGGCAGACCCGTAAGCTTGTCTATATCTTCACTTATGTTGCCGAAAAATCGGTCTCTTATACCGCCGCACGCGAGTATATGCGTGCCTATCTTTATGCCCTTGGCATTGAGCGCGGAAATGGCTACTGCTCCCGCGGCAACAATGCCCGCGGTTATGCGTCCCGAAAAGTGACCGCCGCCGCGGAAGTCCTGAAAGCCGTGGTACTTCATCTGTGCGGTGAAGTCGGCGTGACCAGGACGAGCCTTGTAGGCGAGCTCACCGTAATCGCGGCTGCGGGTGTCCTGATTCTCAATGATGAAGGTTATCGGCGTGCCAGTAGTCCTGCCGTTGAATACGCCGCTTACAATCCTAACGGCATCGGCTTCCTTGCGTGGAGTGGATATCTCCCCTACCGACTTTCTCAGCGACATCTGCGCGGCGATGAATTCCTCATCTACAGGTATTCCCGCGGCAAGACCGTCGAGGATACCGCCTATCATAGCTCCGTGGCTCTCGCCGAAAATGGTGAGGGCAACGCTCGAACCAAATGTATTTTTCAAAGCTGTCAACTCCTGACATAGCGTAGTTAGCTATAGATATTTTACCACATCAACGCGCTAATGTCAAGATAATCAATTATCAAAGAATGTTTTACTAAAATTAATTTTGTAAATTTATTATATGCACTTGAATTCATATTAAACCTATGTTATAATAGGAATATAATTTATACGCATGTATTTCCCCATAAACGATAAGGAGAATGATATGAAGATTTCAACCAAAGGCAGATACGCTCTGCGAATGCTCATAGACCTCGCATCGCACCGCGACGAGGGCTTCGTTTCGCTCAAAGACATAGCCGAAAGGCAGGACATCTCAAAGAAGTATCTCGAGCAGATAGTCCCTATGCTCAACAAGGACGGCATACTCCGCACAAACCGCGGCAACCGCGGCGGCTACCAGCTTGCGAAGCAGCCCGCAGATATCACCGTCGGAGATATCCTCCGCTCCACCGAGGGCAATCTTGCGCCTGTATCGTGTCTCGAATTCGAGCCTAACGAATGCATCCGCAAGGACGAGTGCGCTACCCTCTACATATGGGAGGGGCTGTACAAGGTCGTTACCGAGTACCTCGATACTATAACATTGCAGGATATCATCGACCGCTCGATAAACCTCAACGGCGGCGATTACTGCATATAAAAGCTAAGCTCCCGAAGAAACATCTTCGGGAGCTGTTTTTGTATTGTGTTATCAGTCAAACATAGGAGTCGAGAGGTAACGCTCGCCTGTATCGGGAAGGAGCGCAACTATAGTCTTGCCCTTGTTCTCGGGACGCTTTGCAAGCTGGATAGCAGCCCAGAGAGAAGCACCCGATGAGATTCCGACAAGCACGCCCTCGGTACGGACTATCTTTCTGCCTGTCTCGAATGCATCCTCGTTCACAACGCGGATTATCTCGTCGTAAATGCTGGTGTTGAGTGTCTCGGGGACGAAGCCTGCTCCGATACCCTGGATCTTGTGGGGACCTGCCTTGCCCTCGGAAAGAACGGGTGAGCTGTCGGGCTCGACTGCCACTACCTTGACACTGCTATTCTGCGACTTGAGATATGCACCTGCACCGCTGAGAGTACCGCCTGTACCTACGCCTGCTACGAAGATATCGACCTGTCCGTCAGTGTCATTCCATATCTCAACGCCTGTTGTGCGCTCGTGGATTGCGGGGTTAGCAGGGTTTGTGAACTGCGACGGGATATAGCTGTTCGGTATCTCAGCCGCGAGCTCGTTAGCCTTCTCGATAGCTCCCTTCATACCCTTTGCGCCGTCGGTGAGGACGAGCTCTGCACCGTAAGCCTTCATAAGGTTGCGGCGCTCGATGCTCATAGTCTCGGGCATTGTGATGATAAGTCTGTAGCCTCGGGAAGCCGCTACGGAAGCAAGACCGATACCCGTGTTTCCGCTGGTGGGCTCGATGATAACGCTTCCTGCCTTGAGAAGTCCCTTCTCCTCGGCGTCGTCGATCATAGCCTTGGCTATTCTGTCCTTGACGCTTCCTGCGGGATTGAAGTATTCGAGCTTAACGAGGAGCTTTGCTTCGAGTCCGAGCTCCTTCTCGATGTTCTCGAGCTCGAGAAGAGGTGTGTTTCCGATGAGGTCAGTTATTTTCTTGTAAACTTTCATAATATTTCTCCTTTAATAATAATATTTGATTCATATTTAATATTGATGTCAGAGCAGAGCGCTTCAACATCGCTTATCCAAAATATACATAACTCTACCGCCTTATATATTTATTACCTATATGTTTGGTATGCTTATATTATAGCAAGTGTATTCAGGTTTGTCAATACCTTTTTGAAAATTTTTCCTACAAATTTACTATGAATACAGGACAATATAAAAAATGCACTCCCGAAGGAGTGCATTTCCGCGTTATTCCGTTATTTTGCCGCTAATTTTCCAGTCGTTGTACTCGGGACAGACATAGCGGTCGCGTCCCTCTGTCTTCTTGCCGATGTTTATCGCCTGCTTGGGACACCTGTTCACACAGGCGTAGCAGTTGATACAGTAGCGGTCGAAGTGAGGCACTCCCGTGGGCGAGAGCCTTACGTTGTTGACGGGACAGACACTCTCGCACTTGCCGCAGCTGACGCAGTTCTCGCTGACCGCGAACTTGCTGCTGCTCACGTAGAAGCGGTTGAACATATAGTTCACAGTGCCCGAGGCAAGACCCGCAAAAGGCGTATCGTCGAACTTTTCAATCATAGAACCGAGCATTATGCGGTCGGAGAGAGTCTTCATCAGTGGGAGTGAAGCCGTTATCTTGACCTCTGCCTCCTCGGGTGTAGGGATATCACTGCCGTTTATGAAGTTGTTCGGCATGGGTACTCCGCACGCTCCCATATATGCCATATCCTTTGCGTAGGCGAGCTTTTCGAGCGAATACTCGAAGTCTCCTGTCTGCGAGCCCATAGTCGCGATGAAGTATATCTGCTCGCTGCCCGTGAGCTCCGCGCGGGCGATGACCTTCTCTATCAGCTTGGGGAATCTCCACGCGTATATGGGTGCGCAGAATACGAAGGGCTTGACCGAGTTGAATCTGAGCGGGCGCTTGTATTTGAGCACCTCGCCGAGGTCTACGCACTCGTCGCCTACGTGGTCGGCTATGTACTCAGCCACGAATTTTGTATTTCCTGTACCTGTGAAGTAAAGTATCATAATAACGCCTCCTTAATAGGATACGTTCATTATAGCACAACAGGCGGAAAAATGCAACAGTCGCGGCGGGAAATTTGAGTTTTTAGTATCTCTGCCGCGAAATCGGCAGCGCGGACACCGCGCTTATAGCACGGATATTACGGAAAATCAACAGTTACATTACAGAACCGAATTTATTGATTTTCCAGCCTTCGTCAGTCTTGATACACCTGAACACACAAGCGGGACTGACAGAATCGCCGTTGAATACATATTCGCTCTCGGGTATATCATAGACTACGGCAACATTAACGGTTTTTTCATCAATAACAGTTACTGCTATTTCATAAGAAGCGTCAAACGGGTAGTACGGAATCATAAAGTTAGCAGAAGGGTTTTTGTAAACTTCACCGTTGCAGTAGATGAAATAGTATCCGAACGGCGTGTTCAATGTGCTTTCTGCGTACAAATCAATCCAAGTGTAGCCCTCGGGAGTGTCACCGAAATCCCTGTCAGTCCACAATTTGTGATTATCGTCGCCCAGCAGATAAATCTTTTCTATTAAATCAGATGTAAAGAGCCTGTTTATCTCTTCTTCGAGCTGTGAGGGCGTTGTATAATCAGGATTTGTGTACTTCCTGAATACTCCCTCCTTCTGAGAGGTGAGCCAATAGGAGACATTGTCATTTTCATCGGCGTATTTATCACTGCACAGTGCATTTGCAAGCTTGTTATAGTCAAGGAAAAGCTGCTCGAGTTCCTGAGTGTTTACAGATGATGTTTCTTCTCCGTAAACATAAGTTACACCCGAAAGCTTCCACTCGTCGCCCGAATTAAAGCCCTTCCAGAGCGTGAATTCAAATGTTAACGGCATTACGTTGAGCTCGGCAGTCTGCGACCTGTAGCCCGTCTTGCGGCGGAATACTATCTCGTTATCGGTCTGGCTGACTATTTCGGGCTCGTCAGTGAAAGGAGCAAACAAATCATAGTCGATGAGATGCTTCCAATTCGTCTGCGAATAAATCGCGCCCTTGTATTCGATAAAATACGGGTCTTTATCCGCGAAGCTGATGTGGTCGCCGTTATTATAGCTGTCGTCAAGCTTATAGAACGAACTTTCGCCGTACATCTTTTCAAAAAATGCTTCGTCCATTCCCGAAAGCTGCTTTATCTCGTCGATAGAACGGGCGTTCCAGAACACATTGTCCTCTTTTGTGTAGTCGTCAACTATCCTGTCATAACGCTTTTCAACGTCCGTGCCGCCTATCTGCACCGTGAATGTCAGCGTGTCGTCCTCGGAGGCGGGACGCTCAAAGATGTACTCCTCAAGCTGTATATAGCGGTCGGAGATGCGTTTGCAGGTTTCAGAAATATTCTCAATTGCATCAAGAGGCTGTGTCTGTACCTTTTCATCGTCTATCTTGGACGAGGAAATGCGCCATTCACCGTCATCGCTGCGCTCTGCCTGCAATATCATCGGAGTATAAACGGTTTTGCCGTTGATACACCCTTCAAGCGTCGCTCGGATCGTGAACGAATCGTCCTTGATGTCCGATACCTCGACGTCCTTGTAGCACCAGTGGAGATTGTCCTCGTGGTAGTAGGTGTAGAGCTCGCCGCCGTTATAGATGAAGAACATCGCGTTCGCATTGTCGGCGTACCACTCATACGCAGAGATATTATAGCCCTCGCCCCATTCACTCTTGTCGGGAACTTCGGTTAGATCGTAGTTGTTGTCGAGGTATTCCTCGGTCATATATTTTGCTCCGAGCGCGCGGAAGTCCGCCATGCTGTTAATGTTCTTGTCGGCATAGCGAGCGATGACAACGTCCTCGCCCTCGATATGGAGGGTCACTTTTGTACTCGGGTCGCTCTCGGGAGCCTCCATACGCGAGCGGAAGTCGGTGTAGCCGTCAAGGAGGTAGGCGGCTATTTCCTCGTAGTCCTTATGCGAGGACGGCGACATCATATCCACTGCCGTATTGTCGTTGAAGCCGTCGAGGCTGCCATTCCTGATGTAGTAAGCAAGTCCGCCCGAGCCTGCAAGCAGTACGCCTGCCGCCGCGACTGAAGCGAGCCTGCGCTTCCAAACAGGGCGCGAATAGCGCTCTACGCCGCTGACAGAATCGCCCGCTGCGAATTTTTCGTCTATATCCTTATTATACTTTCTTTCGCTCATTTTATATAACCTGTTCCTTTCCTCGGCAGTCAGCAGAGGAAGCTGTTCGGGCATTTCGCCCTCCGAGCAGTTGAACAGCTCGTCGATATTCGTTTTTCTCATATCTCCTCAACTCCCTTCTCCGCCAGCAATTCCTTCAGCTTCGCCCTCGCACGGGTGCTCCGCTTCTGGACTGCCGAATCAGTCATTTTCAGCGCGGCGGCTATCTCGCGGACAGTCCGCCCGTAGTAATACTGCTGGGTGATTATAGTCGTGTCGGGTTCGCCGAGAGCAGCAACACAGGCAAGAAGTATGCGGCTGAGCTCCGAGCGCTCGGCATTCGCGGCGACGTCCTCATTGGAGCGGAGCTCCCCTGCTGTGTCGTCTATCGGGACTGTCCGACCGCTCTTTGCCGAGAGCCTGCGGAAATAGTCCGTAGCCGTCCTGCGGGCGATAATGCCAATTATGCCCTTGAGGTCGCCGTCGTAGCCGTTATCGGTACAGCACGCGCGGTAGACCTCGGCGAAAATGTCGCTGACACATTCCTCGACGTCCTCGCGGCTCGCACAGCTTTTCAGCTTCATCGCCGCTATCGCATAGACATACGCGCAGTATTCGTCGAAGAGCGCACGCCGCCCCTTCTTGGCAGACTGGTGCATAAGCTTCCTGAGCTCGCTGTCCGTCATACAGTCACCACCTTTGAAACGTTTCATTATAACTACTCGCAGTACACGTCCGCTTTCGGACAAGGAAAGTATAATTCTTTCATTATTATATCATACAAGTCAATGCTGTCAAGAAAAAAACTTACCGAGCTCATAATGGCTCGGTAAGTCAGAGAAGTATGAATAGATGATTATTTCTTGTAGGATTCGGGGAGAGAGTCGATCTTACCCGCGTCAAGCTTCTGTATCGCGAGCGCGTCCTTTGCGGTTATACCGTCACCGTTGTCAGAGACATCAGCATTGGCGGCACCCTCGGGCTGGAGCGCGTACTTGTCCTTGTTGGCTATGCTTTGCAGTATCGCCACGGCGTCCGCGACTGTCACCTTCTTGTCGAGGTTAGCGTCTCCCCAAAGCCTGTCACTGTCGGTGGAGGAGGTAGTGGTTACGGAGGTAGTTGCTGTTGTGGTGGTTATGCTCGTAGCGGTAGTCGAGGGCTTAGTACCGCTCTCATCCTGCATAGGATAGGTCTTGAGGTCGGGAAGCTCGTCGAGCGTTATGCAGTAGTCGCTGTTATATATCTCGATGAGGTTGTCAACTGGGTTGTTCTGCTCGCTGGTGAGGTAGTTCATATACCACGGGCAGAAATAGAGCCACGCCGCCTTGTCATTGACGAGGTTTTCGAGCGAAGGAATGGAGTCGTTCTCGGTCATAGCGACCATCTTCTGACCGTCTGTACCCTGTACGAGACTGTAGAACGTCGAAGCAATAGAGCTGAGATTGGGCTGACCGTCCATAGCGTTGTACTTGTCGTAGCCGACGATATCTACCACGTCGTCGCCCGGGTACCAGTCAGCTGCGGCAGGAGAAGTAGAGCCTGTCCACTCCCATATGAGGTTGTCGAGCCCGTACTCGTTGGTGAGCTTGTCGTAAAGCAGGCGGTAGAGCTGCTTACAGGGCTCGGGACCCTCGGCTCCCCACCAGAACCACGCACCCTCTGCCTCGTGGAGAGGTCGCCACAGTATCGGTACATCGGCGTCTTTGAGCTTCTGGAGCTCGCCCGCTATGAGCTCGATATCGGCAAGGAGCTTCTTGTTCTCCCAAGTGCCGTCCTCGAGCGCACGGGAAATGCTGAACGTCGTATAAGGCGTATTACCCGTAGATTCGACATAGAAGGCTATTCCGCCCTCGGTGCATTCCTCGTCGGAGGGAACGTTCCAGTGCCACGTTACAGTGGCGATACCGTGGTACTCGTTCACCCATTCGATAACGCGCTCGGGAGCGTGGTCGCGCCAGTCAGATGACGTATTATAGGCGAGGAAGTCGATACCGCGGATAGCGGGCTGCTTGCCCGTCTGCGCCATTATGTACTCGAACTCAGCCTCGTTGTCCTTGATGAAGACGTCGGGACTGCTCCACAAATTGTAGTTGTGGTCGCCGCAGTATTCCTGCTGTCCCGCGATGATATGCTCACCGTACTGGTCAACGAGGTAGCTGTACAGCCTCTTCGCTGAATCAGAGGCATTGGGGTTGCTGAGCTGTTTCGTCGGTGAGAGATTGGCTATCTTCTCATCTGCGGGTTTAAGCGTGAGGTAATCGAAGAAGGTATAGCCCCAGTATGCTTTAAGCTCAATGATATTCTTGCCTTTCTTTAAGTTGACAAGTCCGCCCGAGGTCTCCTTAAATGACATCGTATAAGGGAAGGTCACCTCGCCCTGATTAGAGCCGTTTACATTGAGGTACTGTACCTTCTTGCGCGGGTCACCGGGCTCGCAGTAGGAGATCGTCATCTCGTAAAGTCCCGCCTCGGGAACATCGACCTCTACCTGTAAGGACGTTCCCTTCTGGTCGAGGTAAGCGAAGCCCTTTCCCGAAAATCCGCTAAGGTCGAGACCCTCGGGGAAATCGCCGAAGTCAACGCCAGTTGTTCCGTTGGTGTAGAGCTTAGCTCCGTCAGCTTTTGCCTCCTCAAATTCGTACTTCATAATATCCTCCGCATTCGCATTGGTGAATATGTTCACGGGAGCAGCAACGCTTCCCGAAAGAGCAACTGCGGCAGTTAGTGCAGCAGAAACGATCTTCTTAAATGATACCAAACTCATAAGATACCCTCCTTAAATTATGAGCATACTATAATTATAGTTTAACATAGCAGAGGCAGTAAGTCAATACGTTTCGGTTGAAAAGTGATTTGAGGAATTCAACGATTTGTTGAGATTTAGTGCAAAAATAAACCGCCTAATGATTTAGGCGGTTTAAGTTGTTATATCTTTGTGATGTCTACAAGCTCGACGTCATTTATCGTTCTGCCCGATTCAAGCACCTTTGCGAGGGATTTCGCGGTGTCGATGGCGGTCAGACTGCATATCGAGCGCTCTATCGACTTGCGGCGCATCTTTACGCTGTCACGCTCGGGAAGTCTGCCCTTCGCCGAGGTCGAGATAACGTAGTGTATCTTGCCGCTTTCAAGCAGAGTTACCACATTGGGCTCACCGTCCGATATCTTGCGGACGAGGTGCGAGGCTATCATATTGCGGGTCAGCACGCTCTGCGTACCCGAGGTCGCGTAGAGCTCGAAGCCCATACGCTCGAACTTGTCAGCAATAGGCAGTATCTCGCGCTTATCGGAGTCGCGGACTGATATGAGCACTCCGCCCTCGCGCTTGAGGTCGAAGCCCGCCGCGATAAGTCCCTTGAGAAGTGCGTCCTCGAGGTTGCGACCGATACCGAGGCACTCGCCCGTGGACTTCATCTCGGGTCCGAGCATAGTATCAACGTCGGTGAGCTTCTCAAACGAGAATACGGGAACCTTGACCGCAACGTAGTCGCCTGCGGGATAAAGTCCGCTCTCGTAGCCCATATCTTTCAGCTTCGCGCCGAACATTATCTTCGTCGCGATATCTACCATCGGTATACCCGTTACCTTGCTGATGTAGGGAACTGTACGCGATGAACGCGGGTTTACTTCGATTACGAATACCTCGTGGTTGTATACGACGTACTGGATATTCACAAGTCCGATGACGTTGAGCTCCTTCGCGAGCTTGCGGGTGTACTCAACAATTATGCGCTTGATGCGGTCTGAGAGGTGCTGTGCGGGATATATCGAGATAGAGTCACCCGAGTGCACTCCCGCGCGCTCGATGTGCTCCATAATGCCGGGGATAAGGAAGTCCTCGCCGTCGCAGATAGCATCGACCTCGACCTCCGTGCCCATCATATACTTGTCGATGAGAACAGGGTTCTCGATGTTGTGGCTCATAATTATGCCCATATACTCCTTGACGTCGGCGTCGGAGTGAGCGATTATCATATTCTGTCCGCCAAGTACGTAAGACGGGCGGAGAAGAACGGGATAGCCGAGCTGATTAGCCGCTACAAGAGCCTCCTCGGTGTTCATTACCGTATGACCTGCAGGACGCGGTATACCGCACTTTTCGAGAACTTCATCAAAGCGCTCTCTGTCCTCGGCGGCATCTATCATATCCGCGGACGTACCGAGTATGCGCACGCCCATATCAGAGAGGTGGCGTGTCAGCTTGATAGCTGTCTGTCCGCCGAACTGCACAACTACTCCGTAGGGCTGCTCGGTCTCGATAATAGCCTCGACATCCTCCTTGGTTAGCGGGTCGAAATAGAGGCGGTCGCCTGTGTCAAAGTCGGTGGAAACGGTCTCGGGGTTGTTGTTGCAGATAACAGCCTCGTAGCCGAGCTCCTTCAGCGTCCAAACGCAGTGAACGGAGCAGTAGTCGAACTCAATACCCTGTCCGATTCGGATAGGTCCCGAACCGAAAACGATGACCTTTTTCTTGCCTGTGTCGGTGCGCTCGATGAACTGCTTTGCCTCGTTCTCTTCGTCAAAGGTGGAGTAGAAGTACGGCGTCTCAGCCTTGAACTCGCCCGCGCACGTATCGACCATCTTGAAGACGGCTCTGCGGCGCTTCGGGCATTTCTGTCCCGAGAGGCGCTCGATAGTGCTGTCGAGGTAGCCGTACTGCTTCGCGGTGTCGTACTTCTCCTCAGTGAGCTCACCCTCTGCAAGCCACTTTTCAAGCTCCACAAGGTTGAGGAGCTTGTATAGGAACCAGTTGTCTATCATCGTGATGTCGTGTATCTCCTCGGGGGTGATACCGCGCTTTAACGCCTCGAATACGCAGAACGAGCGCTCGTCGTCGATGTCGTAGAGCTTCGCCCTTACCTCGTCGTCGGTGAGCTTGGTGAACTTCTTCAGCGTCATCGTGTCGAGTCCGAGCTCTATCGAGCGTACAGCCTTCATCATCGCCTGCTCGAAGCTCGTACCGATAGCCATTACCTCGCCCGTAGCCTTCATCTGCGTGCCGAGGGTGCGCTTAGCGTATACGAATTTATCGAATGCCCATTTCGGGAACTTTATTACTACGTAATCGAGCGCAGGCTCGAAGCAGGCATAGGTCTTGCCCGTTACCTGATTGATTATCTCGTCAAGTGTGTAGCCTATCGCTATCTTTGCCGCAGTTTTGGCTATCGGGTAGCCCGTAGCCTTAGAGGCAAGCGCCGATGAACGCGATACACGGGGATTTACCTCGATAACTGCATACTTGAAGCTCGTCGGGTGGAGCGCGAACTGGCAGTTGCAGCCGCCCTCGACCTTCAGCTCCTTGATGATATTGATAGCCGCTGTACGAAGCATCTGATACTCGCGGTCGCTGAGTGTTACAGCAGGAGCTATTACGATACTGTCGCCTGTGTGTACACCGACAGGGTCAAAGTTCTCCATCGAGCAGACCGTGATAACATTGCCCTTTGCGTCTCTGATTACCTCGAACTCTATCTCCTTCCAGCCGCTGATACACTTTTCGACCAGTATCTGCGTTATCGGAGAAAGACGGAGTCCGTTGGTCGCTATCTCGTGGAGCTCATCCTCATTCTGAGCGATACCGCCGCCTGTGCCTCCGAGTGTGAAAGCGGGACGCACGATAACGGGGTAGTCTATTACCTTGGCGAAGTCAAGCGCGTCCTCGACAGTCTCAACGACCTTGGACGGGATACAGGGCTCGCCTATCTTTTCCATTGTGTCCTTGAAAGCCTGTCTGTCCTCTGCCTTGTGGATAGTCTCGGGGTCCGCACCGAGGAGCTTTACATTGTGCGATTCAAGGAAGCCCTCCTCTGCGAGCTGCATCGACAGCGTCAGACCTGTCTGACCGCCGAGGGTCGAGAGCAGGCTGTCGGGCTTTTCCATTTCTATGATACGCTTGATAACGTCGAGGGTCAGCGGCTCGATGTAGACCTTGTCAGCCATAGCCTTGTCGGTCATTATCGTCGCCGGATTGGAGTTTACGAGTATGACCTCAAGTCCCTCCTGCTTGAGTGCACGGCAAGCCTGTGTGCCCGCATAGTCGAACTCGGCAGCCTGTCCGATAACGATAGGTCCCGAGCCGATAACGAGTACCTTCTTTATATCACTTCTAAGCGGCATTTTACTTACCCTCCTTCATAGTCTCAACGAAATCGTCGAACAAGTACGCAGTATCGAGCGGTCCGCCGTGTGCCTCGGGGTGGAACTGCACTGTTCTTGCGTTTACGGAGGTGTAGTGTATGCCCTCGCAGGTCTTGTCGTTTGCGTTGATGTGCGATACTCTGCCGACCGACGGGTCGATGCTGTCGCCGATGACAGCGTAGCCGTGGTTCTGGCTGGTAACGTAGGTAAGTCCGCTCTCAAGGTCGATTACGGGCTGATTTGCTCCGCGGTGACCGTATTTGAGCTTCTCAGTACGTCCGCCGTTGGCAAGCGCCATAAGCTGGTGACCGAGACAGATACCGAATATCGGAATGCCGAGCTTCTGTATCTCACGTATATTTGCGATTATCTCAACATTTTCAGCGGGGTCTCCCGGTCCGTTCGAGAACATAATACCGTCGGGAGCGAGAGCTTTTACCTGCTCCGCTGTGGTGCAGGCGGGAACGACTATGACCTCACAGCCGCGCTTTACGAGCTCGCGGCGGATATTCCTCTTGTAGCCGAAGTCGAACAGCACAACGCGGTACTTCTTCTCTTCGGGCTCATAGGTGAGCGTCTCGGAATTGGTCACGCTCTTTACGGCTTCGCGTACCGCAAAAGCCTTGACCTGCGCAAGAAGCTCGTCCTTCTTTTCATAGACATTCTCGGTGGTGATAACGCCGTTCATAACGCCAGCCTCGCGGATAACACGTGTCAGGGAGCGTGTGTCTATGCCGTGTATGCCGATGATGTTGTGCTCGGTGAGGAAGTCATTGATGTTGCCCTCACAGCGGAAATTCGACGGAGCATTGCACCACTCGCGCACGATATAGCCGCTGACGTAGGACTTCGCGGACTCGCTGTCCTCGGAGTTGACGCCGTAGTTTCCGATAAGCGGGAAGGTCTGTGTGACGATCTGTCCGTAGTAGCTGGGGTCGGTAAGAGTCTCCTGATAGCCCGTCAGACCTGTCGTGAATACGACCTCGCCGATGACAGTGCCCTTCGCGCCGAAGCTCCTGCCCTCGAAAACCTGACCGTTTGCAAGCATAAGGTAGGCTTTTTCGCTCATGTTGAATAATGACATTTCTGAAAGTCCTCCTTGTTAGGATCGAAGTTTGGGGATTTATAAACACGCCTCACGCCGTTGTAAGGCGGTCTGTACCTGATTATTTGAGGTTGATATACTGCGTGATGTCGTCCTTCATACGAATGACCTCGCGGCGTGCTGCCTTTGCAAAGTCGCGCTCGTCGCAGCCCTCCTTCTTGTATGCGCACATTACAGCACGTGAGGAGTTGACGATAGCTCCGAGACCGTTCTCGTCGAAGCCGCCCTTCAAGCCCTCTGCTCCGCCGCCCTGAGCTCCGTAGCCGGGAACGAGGAACATCGTATGCGGAAGCCTCTTTCTGAGCTCAGTGAGCATTTCGGGATATGTAGCGCCCACGACAGCTCCCACGTCGGAGTAGCCGAACTTTCCGACAGCCTCGCTGCCCCACTTCTCGCACATATCTCCCATTGCCTCGTATATGGTGCGTCCGTCAGCCAGCTTCATATCCTGAAGCTCGCCGCTCGACGGGTTCGATGTCTTGACCAATACGAATATGCCCTTGTCGCGCTGACGGCACACGTTGAGGAGCGGGTTTATACCGTCGCTGCCGAGGTAGCCGTTCACAGTAAGAGCGTCCGCACCGAAGGCTTCAAGCTCATTTTCGCCGACAGCTGTTACGCCGAGGTGAGCGTTTGTGTAAGCCTCCATTGTCGCGCCGATGTCGTTGCGCTTGCCGTCGGTCATAACAAACATACCGTTGAGCTTTGCATAGCGGATAGTCTTTTCGAGAGTCCTTATTCCGTAGTGACCGTACATCTCATAGTACGCAGCCTGCGGCTTTATTGCGGGGACTACATCGTGTATCTCGTCGATGATAGCCTGATTGAAGTCGTATATCGCCTTTGCGGCGGCTTTGAGCGTCCAGCCGTCCTTGTCGAGGTAGCGGCGCTGAATGAACTCGGGCACGTATTCGAGCTTGGGGTCGAGACCTACAACAGTAGGATTTTTCAGTTCGATGATCTTTTCAATGAGTCTGTCAAATGACATAATTCATACCTCCGATTTATATTTTACGGACTCCGAGTCCGATATTATCTTCCGTCGTAGCGGATAACGCCCTTCGATATCGTAACGAGCGGCTTGCCCGTGAGCGTCATACCCTTGAATACGGTATTGTGCGACTTCGAGTGCAGCTTCTCGGGCTCTACCGTCCACTTCATGTTTATGTCGGTGATGACGAGGTCTGCCGTCTTGCCGACCTGTATCGCGGGAATTTCCAGTCCGAGTATACGGCGCGGATTCACGCACATAAGCTCCACGACCTTGTTGAGACTTATCTCGCCTGTGTGATAGAGAGCCGTGAGAGTTGCCGCGAGAGAGGTTTCCAGTCCCACAACTCCATTGGGAGCAGTCTCGAAGTCAGCCTTTTCCTTGGCGGTGTGCGGAGCGTGGTCAGTGATTATGCAGTCTATCGTGCCGTCCTTTATCGCGGAGATTATCGCCTTCACGTCCTCGGGAGTACGGAGCGGCGGGTTCATACGGTAGTCGGCGTCGCGCTTTTCGAGAAGCTTGTCCGTGAGCATAAAATAATGCGGCGCAGTCTCGCAGGTGACCTTCACTCCGCGCGACTTAGCAAAGCGTATCATTGCGGCGCTGCCCTCGGTCGAGACGTGACAGATATGTATGCGGGCGTCCACAGACGAGGCGAGTATCATCTCGCGGGCGGTGATGTAGTCCTCGGAGGCTCTGTCCATACCCTTAACTCCGAGCTTCGCTGACGTCTCGCCCTTGTTGATTATGCCCTTGTTTATGATGCTTAGATCTTCACAATGAGATGCTACAAGCAGTCCGTTCGTATTCGAGAGCTCTAAAGCCCTGCGCATATACTCCGCATTTTCGACAGGTCTGCCATCATCGGAAATACATATGCAGCCCGCCGCTTTGAGAGCGTCGTAGTCGCAGAGCCCGTCGCCCTTCATCTTGCCAGTGATACAGCCGACGGGATATACGTCAACTCCTGTACCATTGGCTTTCTCGATTATATAGCGTATCGTCTCGGGATTGTCGCAGGGCGGATCGGTGTTCGGCATTGCGAGCACGCCTGTAACGCCTCCGGCAAGAGCCGCGGAGCAGCCCGTCAGTACATCCTCCTTGTGAGTGAAGCCGGGGTCGCGAAGGTGGACGTGCATATCAAACAGCGAAGGCATAAGAACGAGGTCTGTGCCGTCGATGATATTCTCGGCTCCGAGGCGTATATTGCTTTCGACCTCCGCTATCTTGCCGTCCACGATGAGCACATCGGTGATGAAGTCGTTCTTTGCGTCAACTGCGCGGATATTCTTGATGAGTAGTGATGACATTGTATCCTCCTTCTTCGGATTCAGCCGTATATCGCCACGGAATCGCAGCCGTCCAGCTCCGTTACCGAGACCTTTACTTTTTCGTTGTGTGAGGTCGGCAGGTTCTTGCCGACATAATCGGGACGAATCGGGAGCTCGCGGTGTCCCCTGTCTATTAGCACGGCAAGCTGTATCGAGCGGGGTCTGCCGCGCTTGATAATGGCATCTATCGCGGCGCGGACGCTCCTGCCCGTGAATATGACATCATCGACGATGATAACAGTCTTGTCCGTAACGGAGAACGGTATATCAGTAGCCTCGTCGCCGACTGTCTCGGAGACGTCGTCCCTGTACGGTGTGATGTCGAGCGTACCGAACGGCACCACCGCGTGCTCGAGCTCCTCGAGCTTTGCGGCAATGCGCTTGCCGAGCGGAGCTCCGCGAGAGATTATACCAACGACGCAGATATCCTCGATGCCCTTATTGCGCTCGATTATCTCGTAGGATATACGCGCGACGGCACGTCCGACAGCGGCGTCGTCCATAATGATATGCTTTTTCTCCATAGCAGGCTCCTTCCACAAAAAATGCCCGTCTGAACTGACAGACGGGCATACTTACAGCTATAGCTATGACATAGTTATAATTATTAAGCAACACGCCTTGTCAACCTCACAGGATCGAATTAAAGGGTAGTTTTTTCAACATCAACAATTATATCATATCTTCGCTTTTTTGTAAAGGGGGCAGCGAAAATAATGATAAGTACCGTTATCTGCGCTTAGCCGCCTTTTTTGCGAGCTTTTTAGCCTTTTTCTTTTCTTTTTTGTTCTTCTTTTTCGTCGCCTTATCGAAAAATTTCTTCCCGATGAAGATTTTTATGGCAATTGCGACAACTCCGACGAGCACCTGCAGTATGATCGTAAGGAGAGCTGTCTTGTCATCAACGTTTTGCTCGGGCGGATCATGCTGCTCGGCAAGGCTGCCCTTACCCGCGACCTTTTCGTTGCCGAATCCGAACGAGACTTTCTTGAAGTCCTTCTGATATTTCATACCTTAGTCCTCCTTTACAGGCTCGGCTATGAGGATTTTTATCTTCTTCCCCTCAGCCGTGAACATATTCTCGTGCTCCGTGATGAAGTTCTCGATACCCGTCTCGCTGTGGAGGTCGCGGGTGCTGAACCTGATACGGTATCCCGCCTCGGCGAAATACTCGAACGATTCGTCAAAAAGCTCGTCGTCGTCGGTCTTGAACCACAGTTCGCCGCGCAGGAACTTCTTATAGTTGAGCAGCTGCCGAGTGTGCGTGAGGCGGCGCTTCTTGTGTTTCTTCTTAGGCCACGGATTGCAGAAATTGATGTATATCCTGTCAGCGCGGTCGTTCTCGTCCCATGCGAGGTCGAGGCGCTCGATGTTCTGTATTGCTATGCGGACGTTGTCGGGCTGCATCCCCTTCCCGCTGTATGCGGCTTCGAGCTTGCGCTTTGCAAGCACCAGCATCTCGTTCTTGATGTCCATTGCAACGAAGTTTATCTCGGGGTGAGCAGGTGCTGCCTGCGAGATAAAGCCTCCCTTGCCGCAGCCGAGCTCCACGTACAGCGGACGGTCGGGCTCGGAGAAGAGGGACGTCCACTTTCCCTTCCGCTCCTGCGGGTCTTGTATATAGAACGGACAAGCCTCAAGCTCGGGCTTTGCCCAGGGTTTATGTCGGATACGCATAACTACCTCCGAATATTTTATAAATATAATTTTATCACATAATTTATGAAAAAGCAACCGCTAAAACAAATTTTTTCAGTTCAGCTCCGAAAAAAGCCTGATATATCACCAATATTTCTGTCTGTGCACACATTTCTCACATTATGGAACGTATAATACTATTATGGGCAGTTGTGTATCTGCTCGGCTTGACATTTGATAAATAAATTGCTATAATGTCTTTATCACAGAAAGAGGAGGAACAAAAATGAAACATCTTTTCGCCAAGACGCTGGCAGCAGGCACTGTTGTATGCGCGCTGATGTCGGCTCCCATATATGCCAATGCTGCTACTCCCGAGGAGGCAGCCGAGCTCGCGCGCCAGTACGGCTACTCCGAGGACCTTATCCAGCAGGGCTGGAACGAATATTACGCCAACCCCGAGCTCTACCCGCCCGAGGTGATCGATATGTATATGGAGCAGCTCCGTGAGTCGGGACACAAGATAGTTACTGAGGTGCCCTACGACCCGAATGCTACAGTTCCCGCAGCGGCTACTCAAACATCACCCGCTGCTACTACAACGACTGCGGCAGGCAGCACGCAGACGACTCCTGCTCAGCCAGACGTGATAACTCTCACTATGCCCGATGGCTCGACCTTCACACGAATCACAGCAGAGGCTTTCATCGCGCTCTCATATGAGGATAAGCAGGCTTATCTCGCCACGTTCACTCCCGAGCAGCAGAAGGTCATCATCGAGAACCTCTCTCCCGAGGAGTACAGGAGCCTGATGAAGCAGCTCCCCGCCGACAAGAAGATGGAGGTTATCGACGAAATGAAGAAGATAACCGACGATATGAACCTCACGCTCACCGTTGACGAGGTCAGCGACGACAATGTCAAGATATCAATGAAGAATTCCGCCGGCGAGCTCGTTGCAGTAAGTCAGGCTAAGGACACCGTTGAGAATACGGGCTACGACAGACGCGGAATATTTGCCGCGGCAGGAGCTCTGCTCCTCACAGCTTTTGCGGGTATGTACCTCGTTGTGAGGAAGTGCTTCGGCAGAGAGGACAGCAGTATCTGAAATGAGCACAAAAAAGAAAAATGAACTTATACCGCACATTGCCGCTCCGTTCTTTATCGCGGCTATATGCGCCGCTGTCGTGGCTGTAGCGATGATAAAGCCATACGACAAGCTGAAAATGTATGCGGATATCGCCTTTATGGACAAGCTCAAGACCGACCCGTCCGATGACTCGGGGCTTGTTATCAAGGACAACGACATTGTGACCGAGCACAGCGGTGAGACCTCCGCGACAGGTGAGGCTGTGCGTCCCAAATTCGGCGAGCTGTACGCCCTTATCAAATGTGATGTCTTCGATGTTGACGTCCCCGTATACTGGGGCAGCAAGGCTGAGCTTCTTGAAAAGGGAGCGTGCCAGTCGTCGGGCTCGGTCGTTATCGGTACCGAGGGCAACGCCGTCATAAGCGCACACGTTGACACCTTCTTCGCGAACCTGTCAAAGCTTAAAAAGGACGACATCATCACCGTAAATACCAATTACGGAGAGTTCACCTACAAGGTCACGGAGCTCGTTACCTTCGGCACGAACGACCGCAAATATGTCGTACCGTCCAAGGAGACCAAGCTCACGCTCTACACCTGCAAGAAGGACGTTCTCGGCAGCACCGACCAGCGCGTCGGTGTGGTGTGCACACCTGTTAAAAGTGCTTTCTATACCGATGTAAAGGAGGCTGAATAACGATGAAAAATGCATTTTCGTATGTTGCCTCCATAATAATTTCCGTGCTGCTCGTCTTCTGTATAATCGGACTTGCAGGCACAGGTGTGGCTAAGTATTGCGCGACCGAGCAGCAGTTCAGAAGCATAGCTTCAAAGCACGGTCTCGCTGATAAGACATACTCGGAGCTTGAAAAATACTTTCGCGAACGCTCGTCCGCTACGGGTATCCCCGAGGAAGTGTATATGGACGCCATTGATACCGACTACATCAGCGGCGTTATCGACCAGACTATCGACAACGGCTTCCGGCGGCTGAACGGCGGGAATTCTTCTATCGAGCTCAAAAACGAGGCTCTTGAGGAGTCTCTCGACAAGTTCTTCAATGACTACGCCGACAGCATAAACTACCAGAAGGACGAAAAGTTCGAGAAGAAGCTGACTGCCACCAAGAACAGCGCCTACAAGGTCATCGGCGAATACTGCGATGTGTACAAGTTCGGTGCTCTCGACAGCCACGGCGTTCTGAGCAAGCTCTCGAAGATACACACGCATATCGACCTGCTGATGATAGGAGCCGCTTCGGCTATACTGATACTGCTCGTCACGCTGCTGATGCTGAATCTCAGCGTTAAATCCGAGACACTCTACTGGACGGGTGTATCGTCGCTCATCGCGGGTATCATCGGTGTCGCTCCGTGTGCGTATCTGCTTGCTACGGACTACTTCAGCTCGTTCTCGATAAAGCAGGCGCAGATTTACACCGCCTACACGGAAACGATGAAGCTGTTAACGAATACGTTTATGTACACAAGCATTGGAGTTGCGTCATTCGGCGTGCTCCTTGTGATTATATACGCGATAATCAAGCCCAAGAATAAAGCACAGGCAAAAGCATAATAAAAGACCTCATCTCACGATGAGGTCTTTTCGTTTATTTCATATACGAAACGATATCGTCGGCTCCGCCTGTCGAAAGAAGGCTGTAGAAGCCGAGTATCCTTGACGCATCGGTTGAATCCGTTCTGCCGTCGGCGTTGAGGTCGGAGACAACTGCCTGTTCAGGGCTGAAGGTCGGCTCTGCGGCAGTCGAGAGCCGCGAATACTCCGCAAGCACAGCCGACGCGTCAGACGCATCGACCTTACCGTCACCGTTCACATCGCCCATACGGTATCCGCTGTCGGGCACGACGCTTAAAGCTGCGGCAACATCAGCGGCACTGAGTCTTCCGTCATAGTTAAGGTCCGATGTGACAGTGTAAGCAGAAGCGCTGATTATGCTGCCGCGAATCGCTGTAACGTCGCTGAACGTGAGCTTTTCATCGCCGTCCGCGTCGCCCATTATCCTGACTGCGGAGGGGAGCTCCTGCGGCTGGAAGCTGTGCAGAGACGACGGCGCTTTGATCTCCCACTCTGCGTGGAGACCGCCTTCCTCTTTCAGCTGGCTGTCCGAGAGCAGGAACCAGCCGTTGCCTATGCTGTCGCCGTCGTCCCACGTTGTATCGACGTGGAACCATTCATCGCCGAGCTTTACCATATTCCATGCGTGGCGGGGATTATTGACATAGCAGGACTCTACCCCTGCCTCATTGAGAAGGAGATTATACGCCGCCGCGTAGCCCTCGCACACAGCTATGCCGTCCATAAACACTGCCGAATCCACGTGATTGCCGAGGTAAGTCTCATCATCGCCGTCGTACACCGTGTTATTGCAGACCCAGTCGTGCAGAGCCTTTGCCTTTTCGATGTCGGACATAGAATCGTTCGCCGTCTCGGCGACAATTTCCTTTACCCTGTTCATCGTGAACCTGTCAATGAAGCCGACCTCAAGGGCGGTATGGCAGTTCTTGCTGAAGTAGTCCTTCAGCTCGGGAGCTGCCTCGCTGCTGCCCTCGGGTACCACCTCTGTACCGTTTATCACGAACAGATTCGGACACCAGTTGAAGGCTCTTGCAGAGATGTCCTGCGCCGTGTCGAAATCGACCTCCGCGAGCTTGGGACATTCGCTGAATGCAAGGTCTGCGACCTTGCACTTATCGCCGAGCACCACCTTCTCCAGCTGAGGGCACTCGCTGAAAGCATTCGAGGCTATTTCGACCTCGCCGTTGAATACGACCTCTTTCAGGTTCACACAGCCTCGGAAGGCGTTGGCTTCGATGGTTACTTTTCCGTTCGGGAAAACTATTTTTTCAAGCTTGGAATCTCTGAAAGCACTCGACCCGATGACTACCTCCTTGATGTCGGGGGCAAAGGTCACTGTGTTCAGATTCGCCGACGTGTAAGCTCCGCCCTTGTATGTGACAAGGTCACCTGCTCCGAACGTAATCTCCTTGAGGGAATCGGGCATCTTCACCTGATTTACGGTGCAGTTTCCGGGAAGCTCAAGCTTTTCTACGGCTGTACCGTCAAATGGCGCTTCAAGGCCCTTGCCAGAGCCTATTTTCATCTCATCGCTCTGAATTGTTATCTCACTCAGATTAGTACAGCCCGCAAATGCGTTGATAACTATCCTTGTGACACTTGACGGGATAACTACCGAGGTCAGCCCCGTGCAGTCAATGAACTCCCAGCTTATTTCCGTTACAGTATCGGGGATAGTGACTTTTTTCACATTTGCACTTCCCAGTGTCGGGAGCTTTGTCACTCCATCCTCGAAGAGGACCTCCTCAACGGTGGTATTGTTTGCAAGGACTCTTTCAAGTCTTTCCGCGCCGTTGATAGTGTATCCGCCGACCTTGCTCGGGACAGTCAGCACAGTATCACTGCCGAGGTATTCCCTGAGGCATATCGTCATCTCCTTGCCGCTGAAAGCACTGAAATAGAGCACCCAGTCCCCTACCCGCTTTGTGCCGTAGGAGTGATTTACTGATGAATAAGCCGTTGCATACGGGTCGTCGTATTCGGGCGGTATCACCACATTCGGGCTGTCGGGGAAAGCCTTCGCTGACACGATGAGGATATCATCATGGAACTTCACCTCGCTGAGCTGAGTACAGCCCTTGAAACAGTCATCACACACGAACCTTACCCCTTTTGGTATATTCACAGACGTAATGGAAGTATTCATAAGGTCGGTTTTGCTGAGCGAGGTCATCGTATCGGGCAAAGTCAGCTTACCGATATTAACAGCTCCCGAAAGAGCGCCATACTCAAATCCATTCACCGTATAGCTCGCGACCTTTTCGGGTATAACAATGTCGTAGACCTCGTTATCCGCGACAGCAAGAGGAACAGCACTCGTTGTCTCCTCTATCATTACAGGCTCATCATCAAACGGATCCTGCGCATTTGTTCTTTTTTTGCTCCATTTAGTCACCTTGAGATTCCTTGAGTCTCTCAATAATTCAAACTGGAAATCCTCATAATATATGTTGTAAATCTGCGAACCGTCGAGCCAGCCGTCGTCAAATTCGGCTGTATTGTCGGGGACACTAATCATTCTGGTAAATTTGTCCTCGCCGAATACTCCCTCAGCAAACGACACGACATTTTTCCCGTCGAGCTTCGTCGGCAGTGTGACGATGTTGTCAAATCTATATTCTGCTTCCTCGTCCATATCGTGCTTCACGACGCGCACTCCGCCGTCAACGAGCACATATTCCCACAGGTCACTGACATAGACCTCCTCGTCTGCGGCGACCGCATTTGAAAGCTCCGCAGCAGAAGGTATGACGGCGCTCACGCAGCCCATAGTCATCGCCGCGGAAACAAGTACGGATATCATCTTTTTGTACAGCATTGCTGTTCCTCCCCTCAGATACAATAATCTGTTATCATAATTATAGCACATACCTCCCGATATTTCAAGGCTTTCCGAACTTTAACAGATTATTGAAAATTCGCTATTGAAATAATTTCACAGATATGTTATAATATTAATGCACGTTCCGACGGACAGTTTCCGAAACGGCTCAATTCATATTATGGAGGTCAAAACAATGGGAATGTTTGACAAGCTTATTGCCAATCTCAAGGCAAGCAAGAAAACTATCGTATTCACAGAGGGCGAAGATGCACGTATCCTCTCCGCTGCCGACAGACTCCTCAAGGAGGGTCTTATGGGCGTTATCCTCTGCGGTGAGGCTTCAAAGGTAAAGGCTGCGGCTGCTGAGGGCGGCTTCAATATCGACGCAGCTGAGATAATCGACCCTGCTTCATATCCCGAGTTCGACGCTCTCGTTGCTCAGATGTTCGAGCTCCGCAAGGGCAAGATGACTGAGGACGAGTGCCGTGCGGCTCTCTCAAAGTCCAACTACTTCGGCACAATGCTCGTTAAGGCTGGCAAGGCAGACGCTCTCCTCGGAGGCGCTACATACTCCACAGCTGATACAGTTCGTCCCGCACTCCAGATAATCAAGACCAAGAAGGGCGCTAACCTCGTTAGCTCTTCGTTCATCCTCTTCCGCGAAAAGGACGGCAAGGAGGAGCGTATCGCTATGGGCGACTGCGCTATCAACCTCAGCTACTCCGACAAGCTCGACAAGGAGGGCAACGTTGTCCTCACAGCTGCTCAGCAGCTCGCTGAGGTCGCAGTTGAGACAGCAAGAACAGCCGACTTCTTCGGTATCGACCCCAAGGTCGCAGTTCTCAGCTTCTCCACATACGGCTCAGGCAAGGGCGGCACTGTTCAGCTCAGCCACGACGCTGTTATAGAGGCTCGCAAGCTTGCTCCCGAGCTCGTTATCGACGGCGAGTTCCAGTTCGACGCAGCTGTTTCCGCTGAGGTCGCAAAGACAAAGTGCCCCGACTCCAAGGTTGCAGGACAGGCTAACACCTTCATCTTCCCGCTCATCGAGGCAGGCAACATCGGCTACAAGATAGCTCAGCGTCTCGGCGGCTTTGAGGCTTACGGTCCTATCCTTCAGGGTCTTAACGCTCCTATCAACGACCTTTCACGCGGCTGCACAGCTGACGAGGTCTACAAGATGGCTATCATCACAGCAGGTATGGCTTGATTCTGAAATAGCAATAATAAAGGACGTCTCATATGAGACGTCCTTTTTCTTTTAGTCTTCAATTTCACGGATAAGGTTTATCATCTCGATAGCGCCCTCCGCACACTCGCTGCCCTTGTTGCCCGCCTTCGAGCCCGCACGCTCGATAGCCTGCTCAATGTTCTCGGTGGTGATGACTCCGAACATCACGGGGATATCAGCATTCAGCGAAACCTGCGCAATTCCCTTCGCGCACTCGTTGCAGACGAGGTCGTAGTGCGAAGTGCTGCCGCGGATTATAGCTCCGAGGCAGATGATAGCGTCGTACTTGCCTGTCTTAGCCATTTTCGAGGCGATGAGCGGTATCTCGAATGCTCCTGGTACCCACGCAACATCTATCGAGTTCTCGGGGAGCTCGTGGCGCTTGAGGGTGTCGATAGCTCCTCCGAGCAGCTTGTTCGTGATGAACTCGTTGAATCGCGCAACGACGATTCCTATTCTGACGTCCTTGGGTACAAGGTTTCCTTCGTATGTTTTCATGATAATTCTCCTTTTTTATATTTGACCTCAGTAATCGAGGATATGCCCCATTTTAGCCGCCTTCGTCTTCAGGTAGAAGAGGTCGTAGGCGGTGGCATCCATCTGTATCGGGACGCGCTCCTTTATCTCCAGCCCGAAGCCGCTCAGGCCGTAGACCTTGTCGGGGTTGTTGGTGAGCAGGCGGAGTGTCTTGCAGCCGAGCTCTCGGAGTATCTGCGCTCCGATGTAGTATTCACGCATATCTCCGGGGAAGCCGAGCGCGAGATTGGCTTCAAGAGTGTCCATTCCCCTGTCCTGCAATTCATAGGCGCGGAGCTTGTTGATAAGCCCGATACCGCGTCCTTCCTGCCGCATATAGAGCAGTATTCCCCTGCCCTCTTTTTCTATCTGCGTCATTGCGGAGGCAAACTGCTGTCCGCAGTCGCATTTGAGCGAGCCGAAAGCGTCGCCCGTCAGGCATTCGGAGTGCACGCGGCAGAGTATGTCCTCGCCGTTGCCGATGTCGCCTTTTACGAGCGCAACGTGGTGCTCGCCGTTTAGCTTGTTCACGAAGCCGAGAGCGCGGAACTCACCGTACTTGGTCGGGAGCTTCGTATTCGCCACGCACTCGACGAGCTTGTCGTGCACCTTGCGGTACTCCTTCAGCGCCTGTATCGTGATGAATTTCAGTCCCCACTCGCGGGCTTTTTCCTGCAATTCTGCGGATCTCATCATAGTGCCGTCGTCGCGCATTATCTCGCAGCACAGACCACAGCCTTTAAGTCCCGCGAGCCTCATAAGGTCAACTGTAGCCTCAGTGTGCCCCTCGCGCTCGAGGACGCCGTTCTTCTTAGCCGCAAGCGGGAACATATGCCCGGGTCTGCGGAAGTCCTCGGGCTTGGCGTCGTCGCTGACTGCCATTCTCGCCGTGAAGCCGCGCTCCTCGGCGGATATGCCCGTGGTTGTATCCACGTGGTCGATAGAGACCGTGAAAGCCGTACAGTGGTTGTCGGTGTTGTAGTCCACCATCTGCGGCAGATGTAGCTTATCGCAGAGCTCGCCGCTCATCGGCATACAGATAAGCCCCTTCGCGTGGACTGCCATAAAATTGACGTTTTCTGTGGTCGCGAACTCTGCGGCGCATATCATATCGCCCTCGTTCTCGCGGCTCTCGTCATCGGTCACAAGGATTATCTCACCGTTTCTCAGTGCTTCGAGAGCCTCCTCGACCGTGTTGTATTCAAACATCTGGTTCCTCCTGATTAAAGTCTATTCCTCCGACGTCGCATTCAAGCTTCATCGTACACTTGCCGCCGACAACTATCTCCTTCTTGCCGCCGACGGGCTTGTCGCCGCCCTCATTTTCCTCGTAGGTGAAGTCGCCCGTATCTATGTCGATGTCGCCAACGTCAACGGAGATATTAGTCTCACATTCGTCAACTCCCGCAAGCGATACCGAGCAGTTGCCCACGTCTACGGAGAGGTCGGAATCTTCGAGTATGCTGACGTTCTTCATATCAAGGTTGCCGACATCGCACTTGATGTTGAAAGTGCCGCTCAGCCCGTCGAGCTCGACGTTTCCAACGTCAGCATTTATGTCGAACCTGTTGAAGCTGTCGGGAAGGACTATCTTAACGTTAGCTTCGACCTCTACCGCCTTTGCGTTCGAGTTCTTCCACTCCCAGAAGCTCTTGCCCGTTTCGCTGTCAACTATGGAGACGACGAGTACATCGTCCTCAATTTCAGCCTTGCACGAGATGTGCTCGCTGACAGCGCTGACCTTCTTCTGCGTAATGCCCTGAATCTTGTAGTCGGCGTGTATCTCGGCTTTATCAGAGTCGCCGTATGATACCTCTATGCTTCCGACCGATATATCGGTGCTCAGCTCGGTGACCTTTGCCGCCTCGACCTCGATGTCCTCGGATTCGTTGGCGATAACAACGGGATTCTCGATACCGCACGACGTCATCGAAAGCAGCGTCGCGGCGGCAATAAGAGCCATTGTCTTTTTCATTATGTCATTCCCCCTCATATGAAGCCGTTTTTCGCGAGAAGCTCCATAGATACACCGCCCGCGGTGCTGTCGGGCTTGAGCAGCTTCTCCACGTATTTGGCAATTATGTCGTTTTCAAGATTTACCGTGTCCCCGAGATTTTTCGCGCCGAGTACGGTCTGAGCAACTGTGTGCGGGATAATCGAGACACTGAACGAGCTGTCCGTGACCTTAGCCACGGTAAGGCTGATACCGTCTATCGCGACCGAGCCCTTTTCCACGATATACCGCATTATGTCAGGCTTCGCTGAGACAGTGTACCACACGGCGATACCGTCGTTTTTGATGTCGGTGATTGTTCCCGTGCCGTCTATGTGTCCCGAGACTATATGCCCGCCGAAACGACCTCCCGCCGCCATAGCGCGTTCGAGGTCAACGGGACTGCCGCTCCGCAGACTGCCGAGCGACGAGCGGCTGAGCGTCTCGTTCATAACGTCGGCTTGAAAGGAAGCGGAGTCGAAATCAGTTACCGTCAGGCAGACGCCATTCACGGCAATGCTGTCGCCGAGCTTCACGTCCTCGAGCACCTTCTGCGCCTTTATACGTATGAACGACTTGTTCCCGCCGCGCTGTATCCCGACGACCGTGCCGACCTCTTCAACTATTCCCGTGAACATTCTTCACCCTGCTTTCTATGAGGATATCATCACCGAAATGCTTAATCGCAACCGTCTCTAACATAAACGCATCATCGGGCTTATCTGCTCCGAGACCCGCTACAGGCGATTTAGCGCCGACTCCGCCGAATATCTTGGGCGCGATATAGGTCTGGACCTTATCGACAATACCTGCTTCGAGAGCAGACCAGTTGAGCTCGCCGCCGCCCTCTATCAGCACGCTGTCGATATTGAGCGATGAAAGCGTCTTCATCAGCTGCCGCAGGTCGGGACGACCGTTTTTCCCGCGGAAGGTAAGGATCGTGCAGCCCTTGTCGATGTACGGCTGAGTGACCGCAACATCGCTTTCGAGCGTCGCGATTATCGTCGGGACAGTCCTCGCCGTGCACACGACATTGCTCGTCAGCGGAGTGCGAAGCGTAGAATCGCAGACGATACGCATTGGGTCGCGTCCGCCTTCGAGCCTGCACGTCAGCATAGGGTCATCTCTGAGGACAGTGCCGACGCCTACCATAATAGCCGCGTGCTTCAGTCGGTCGCGGTGAACGTTCTCACGCGCCGCCTCGCCAGTCACCCACTTGGACTCACCGGTTTTACAGGCAATTTTGCCGTCCATAGTCATAGCGTACTTCACCGTCACGAACGGCAGGTGCTTGGTTATGAACTTGAAGAATATCTCGTTTATCGCATCGCACTCGTCCTTGAGGACGCCCTCAACGACTTCAATCCCGTTCTCGCGGAGTATAGCGACTCCCCTGCCCGAAACGAGCGGATTCGGGTCAGATGAGCCGATGTAAACGCGCTTGATACCGTGCTCGATTATGGCGTCGGTGCAGGGCGGCTGCTTGCCCTGATGACAGCACGGCTCGAGCGTGACGTACATCTCCGCGCCCGTGCAGTCAACTCCGCGAGATTCGCAGTCGGCAAAAGCGGCACGCTCGGCGTGGAGGTCGCCGTATTTCTTATGGTATCCTCGCCCGATGATCTCGCCGTCGCGCACGATAACAGCTCCCACCATAGGGTTGGGGCTCACGAAGCCCATACCCTTCTGCGCGAGCTCTATCGCCTCTCTCATAAATTCTTCCTGCATATGATCACTTCCGAAAAACGCCCCGAAGCATACCGCGCGGCATACCTTCGGGGCGCTGATTATCACATTGTACGTGACATCTTCTCTCATCCGGACTTTTGTTGCGCATATGCAACACGTTCATAGAACGACCGTCGGCTTCGGAATCGCACCGAATCAGCCAGAAATGGCTCGCAGGCTATACTGCCGGTAGGGAATCACACCCTGCCCTGAAGATTACTTTTATATTATAGCACCGACTAACTTATATGTCAATAGAAAAAAACAGCCATCGTGCCGACGGCTGTTTACTATTGTACAGTGTTGTCATTTCTTCAGGTACTTAGAAAGCTTTTTTTTTCTCTTCTGCTCGTACATAACCTTATCAGCTTCCGTAACAAAACGGAAAATGTCCTCGCCCTCGTGCGGCTTTGCTATCGTGTAGCCGATACTTGCGCTGAGCTTGAACGGATTCTCCATATTTTCGTTTATTACATCTATGGAGTTCTGTATCCTCTTTGTAAGGTCGTTCGCCTCGTCATCGGTCGAATCCGCGGAAAATACTATAAATTCATCTCCTCCGAAGCGGCAGTAGACCTCGCCGTTTTTACAGGTGCTCCGCAGAACACTTGCTATCGAGCGTATTGCTACGTCTCCTATATCGTGACCGTAGGTGTCGTTGATGGTTTTTAGACCATCAAGGTCAATGAACATAAGCATTACGCTCCTGTCGTTCCTGATACAGTCGGCATAGGTCGCCTTCGTAGCCTGCACGAAGCCGTTGCGGTTATAGATACCCGAGAAGGTATCCTGCGTGTAGAGCTTGCCGAGACGCTGTACCGCGTATTCGAGCGTAATGAGCTTGCGTATGTTCTCGAGCGAGTTGCTCATAGTGAGGCACCACGACTGGAAAAGCGAGTTATACAGCGGCACCTTGCAGTTGCATATCGCCATATATCCGAGACATCTCTCACCGAAGTGGAGAGGCACCATATAGTATACCTTTCCCGCCTTCTCGTTCTCGCTGATATGCGGTACAAGGTCGCGGGTGAAGATGGAGTCCACATCATCGTGGAACTCACCGCTGCAGTAAGCGATAGGAATATACATCTCATCGGTATATTTTGTGGGTATCTCGACCTTCCTGCAGACGTTGCGCTCATCGGGGCGCTCGATGTCCCAGTCCTTGCAGATGCAGAAGTAGAACTCCCCGGGGTCCATTTCAACTACGAATTCCTTTATCGAAGCGATATAGTCATCAAAGGACGCGCAGCCCTGCAAATTACAGGAGAGCTTGTTGAAGAGCGACATATAAGCCGATATCTTCTCGACACGGTTGTAGTTGGCGATATTGAGCTCCTTGTACTCCGAGATATCGCTGACTGCACTGTCAGCACAGCCGCAGCTCTCGGTAAAGCGCGTGGACATATCAAGTATGACCTTCTTGCCCTGCGGCTTGTGGTTGAAATGGTTGGAGAGCAGTCTGCACGCAAGCTGTCCCGAATAGTTGAAGGGACGTTCAACAGAGGTGAGCTCAATGCGGAAATTGTGGTTATTGTAGGTGTTATCGAAGCCCGAAACGGCTATCTCGTCGGGCACCTTGAAGCCCGCCTCAAACAGACGGCTGACGGCAGTTGCTGCCATAACATCGTTCGCGCAGATTACAGCCTCGGGCATATATTTATTATGCTGGAGGAAGTATTCGATGGCGGCTTTTCCCGCAGGAGCGCGGAAATCGCCGTAATATATCCTGTCCTCGTCAATGCTCAGACCGTTTTCCCCGAGCACCTCAAGGAAGGCACTGAGTCTGTCCTGACTCTCGGGGTTTTCCTTCGGACCCGATATATAGTTGAACTTAGTGAAGCCGTGCACCTTGATGAAGTGCTCGGTAATCTTGCGCATAGCGGTCTTATTGTCGATGCCGATATAGTACATATCCTCGACGTTGTCGTCTATGCTCACAGCAGGGATGCCCGCCTCGCGGATACGGCTGCGGATATTCTCGACAACGCTCTTGTCGTCAATGGTATTGGTAAGGAGTATCGCTCCGTCGAAGGTGGAGAAATCAGGCAGGCGGAAAATATTATACTCGCCGTAGTCATGACTGAGGTTGCCCATAGTTCCGCTGAACGAGGCAAACATCACGAGATCGAGCATACACTCCTCTGCTGCGGACTCGATACCGTGAAGGATAGTGCTCTGATAACTCTCGTCTATTCCTGCAACTATGACAGCGACCTTGTATTTTTTCATATCAGACACACTTCCTTTCCTCAAAAGATAAGCATTAGCAATATACATATATTTTACACTAAAACGAAAAGAAAATCAATACTTTTTTATTATAATATTCATTAGTAAAATTAACCTTTTGTTCACATATATTTACAAATTGTATATACAGTTCTCATATCTACCATTTGTTCAATCTTTTCACTACTGCTCATATTCTAAAATTTTCTGCGGGAGCGGTGTAAAATACTGTCAGACTGACGAAAATCGCGGTTATACGCTGTGCATTGTTGACAAATCACAAAAAAATGGTATACTTAATTATAGCAGAACACGTAATTCTTACTGCGGAGGTATCAAAATGAAAAACATCTGGCACAACATTAGTCCCAAAAGGATTAGTCCGGAAAGTTTTTACGCGGTCATCGAGATCGGCAAGGGCAGCAAGATAAAGTATGAGCTCGATAAGGACACAGGCTATATCAAAATGGACCGTATCCTTCATACTTCTACCCACTACCCCGCCAACTACGGCTTTATCCCGCGTACCTACTCCGACGATCAGGATCCGCTCGACGTCCTCGTACTCTGCTCCGAAACGCTTATGCCGCTCACGCTCGTTGAGTGCTACCCTATCGGAGTTATACGAATGCTCGACAACGGTCACCATGATGACAAGATAATCGCTGTTCCGTTCAACGACCCAAACTACAATATGTATATGGACATCGACCAGCTTCCCAAGCACATTTTCGACGAGATGACCCACTTCTTCACGGTCTACAAGGAGCTTGAAAACAAAACGACAGTTGTAAACGAAGTTGACCATGCCGACGTTGCAAAACAGATAATCGCCGGCGATATAGAAAACTATATCGAAAACTTCTGCAAGTGATCATAGCAAACGAATACTTTTTGCGTTTGCTATTTGCCGATACGCAGTGAGCAAATCTTTGATTTGTGCATCTGCAAGGCACTTTGAATCATTTATTATATTGAACGTCATATTATTTTGACGCTCAATATAACTAACGACGTTAAACGAAAGGAATCTATTTATGACTGCTTCAAGTGAAAATTTATTCAGCAGCGAATCAAGTGCTGCACCTATCGGAATCATCGCAATGAACAGCGTTACCGAGCTCGGTAACAAGATCGACGGATACCTCACAAGCTGGTCCAAGCTCGCAGGCTATGAGACCGACAGCTTCCTCATCGAGTGTGAGTGTCCCCGCTTCTCTTCGGGCGACGGCAAAGGACTCATTAAGTCCACTGTCCGCGGAATCGACCTGTTCATCATTTTAGACGTCGGAAATTACAGCATAAAGTATGACTACTTCGGTATGCAGAACGCTATGTCCCCCGATGACCATTTTCAGGATCTCAAGCGTATCATTCAGGCGGCAAGCGGCAAGGCTCACCGCATAACAGTTATTATGCCCACTCTCTACGGCGGCAGACAGCACCGCAGAAATTACCGCGAGTCCCTCGACTGTGCATGCGCTCTTCAGGAGCTTGAGGCTATGGGCGTTTCCAATATCGTATGCTTCGACGCTCACGACCCGCGCGTACAGAACGCTGTGCCGCTTATGGGCTTCGATAACGTAATGCCTACATATCAGGTTCTCAAGGCTATGATGAAGCAGATCAGCGACATCAACTTCTCTAAGGAGAAGTTCATGGTTGTTTCTCCCGATGAAGGCGCTCTCAACAGAAATATGTACTATGCCTCCGTTCTCGGAGTTGATATGGGTATGTTCTACAAGCGCCGCGATTACTCGCAGATAATCAACGGCAGAAACCCCATCGTTGCTCACGAGTACATCGGTAATCCTGTCGAGGGCAAGGACATCTTTGTTGCCGACGATATCATTTCCTCGGGTGAATCTATGCTCGACGTTGCAAAGAACCTCAAGGAGAAGAAGGCAGGCAGATTCTTTGCTTACGCTACATACGCAATTTTCACGAACGGTCTCGAAAAATTCGACAAGGCTTACGAGGACGGCATCATCGACGGCGTATTCGGTACGAACCTCACATACAGGTCTCCCGAGCTGCTCAGCAGACCTTGGTTCCATGAGGTCGATGTTTCCAAGTACATCGCTTACTTCATCGAAGCTATCAACCACGATGTTTCTATCAGCAAGATAATCGACCCCCACACCAAGATAGAGACGCTCCTCAAAAAGTACGGTATCAAGTAATGATAAAGGGACTGCAATGCAGTCCCTTTTCTGTTATATGTAGGGGCACATTCCGTGCGACCGCAAGCATTTTGTTTTTACGGGCGAGCGGAACTCGCCCCTACAAAAAACGGTCTCCGCTCGGGAGACCGTTTCTATTTCTTTTCAGCCTGATTATGCCTTGTTTACGCTGCCGAAGAGCTCCATCTTCTCCTTGACCTTAGCCTTGATAGCCTCAAAGCCGGGTGCGAGAAGCTTTCTGGGATCGAAGCCCTTGCCCTGCTGGTCCTTGCCAGCCTCGATGTAGCCTCTTGTAGCCTCCGCGAATACGAGCTGGCACTCTGTATTTACATTGATCTTTGCAACGCCGAGAGAGATAGCCTTCTTGATCATATCGTCGGGGATACCTGTACCGCCGTGGAGAACGAGAGGCATCTCGCCTACTGTCTTGTTGATAGCCTCGAGAGTCTCAAAGCTGAGTCCCTCCCAGTTTGAGGGATATACGCCGTGGATGTTGCCGATACCTGCTGCGAGGAAGTCAACGCCGAGGTCAGCGATCATCTTGCACTCCTTGGGATCAGCGCACTCGCCCTTGCCGATAACGCCGTCCTCTTCGCCGCCGATAGCGCCTACCTCAGCCTCAATGGAAAGACCGAGACCGTGAGCAACGTTTACGAGCTCTGTTGTCTTGGAAACGTTCTCGTCGATGGGGAAGTGTGAACCGTCGAACATTATAGATGTAAAGCCTGCCTTGATGCACTTGTAGCAGCCCTCATACGAGCCGTGGTCAAGGTGAAGGGCAACGGGAACAGTGATACCGAGAGACTTGTCCATAGCTGCGACCATAGCTGCAACTGTCTCGAAGCCTGTCATATACTTGCCTGCACCCTCGGAAACGCCGAGAATTACGGGAGAATTGAGCTCCTGAGCTGTGAGAAGGATAGCCTTTGTCCACTCAAGGTTGTTGATGTTGAACTGACCAACTGCGTACTTTCCGTCTCTTGCTTTTCTGAGCATTTCTGTAGCTGAAACTAACATATTGTATTCCTCCTGAGAATTTCATTTGCAGGGATTGAACCCTATCGTTAATATTATATCACAGAGCGTAGGAAATTGCAAGGGGAAGTGTGAGATTTTTCACATTTTCAGAAATATTTTCCAAAACGTCGTCCGAGTCTCTCTATTGTACAAATGAAATAAGACTTTTTTGTTGATTGATAACAAATAATAAAAATATCGCCTCAGGTCTTGCATTTTGTTAGTATAAATATTATAATAAAGAGTATAAAGGGTGAATTCCCAATTTATGTTATAGGAGTGACTTTATTATGCCATTTTGTCAGAATTGCGGCAGAAAGCTTGCCGAAAACGAAGTTTGTAACTGTACAGCAGGTGCTGCACCTGCTCCCGCACCTGCTCCGCAGCCCACAGCTGCCCCGACACCTGCTCCTGCCCCCGCTGCAAAGCCTGTAGAGGCTCCCAAGCCAGCAGAGGCACCTAAGCCCGCAGCTGCCCCCCAGCCCGCTGCAAAGCCCGCTGAAGCTCCCAAGCCTGTGAACGGCGGTGCTCAGACACCTCCTCCTGCTCCAAAGCCTGTGAACGGCGGTGCTCAGACACCTCCTCCTGCTCCAAAGCCCGCACCCGCTCCGCAGACTGTTAATGCTGCACAGCAGGTAAATACCAATCAGGCTGTATACAACAACGTAAACGTTCAGCAAAAGCCCAAGAAGAAGACCAGTGTCGGTCTGATAATCGCTCTCATACTTATCCCCATCGTACTTATCATTCTCATCATAGTTTTGATACTTGCGGCTATCCTTATCCCCTCGATGAGCGGATATGTCAAGAAATCGAAGGTCAACTCGGCTAACGCAAGTGCAAGCTCTATCTCCAAGGCTGTATCCTCTGCACTTACAGATATGGATTCACAGGGCTTCACCATAGGCAACAGCTACTACGTTATCTGCTCCGATAAGAAGAACAACTATAATGTTCCCTCCGAGAACTTCGATGAAGACGCTCTCTACAAGAGCATCAAGAACTACTACGCCGACTACAACAAGAGCGAGTGGTTCGCAGTAGTTGAGTACGGCTCTGTTACGTATGTTGCTGCTTCCGAGGGCTGGAAGGACGAGATAGTAGGTACATATCCCAAAACTGCGACCCCCGACGGTCCCTGCTACTATGATACATACTACCTCTCGACGACCAAGAGAGAAAAGGCTTCCCTCACAAAGCTCTACAACGACGCTGCGAAGAAGGTAAAGCAGAAGGCAGAGGACGCTTCATACTACGATTACTATTGATCAGATACAGAAGGAGTAACTTTCAATGCCATTTTGTGAATACTGCGGAAGCCCCGTCGCTGACAATGAGGTCTGCGATTGCAGAAATGCCTCACCAAAAGAGAAAAAGGTAAAAAAAGCCTCTTCTCCAGCCGTTAAAATCGGAATAACTGCAATTGTGCTGCTCATAGTTTCTTTTGGTGCTTATTTTGTATGGTTTACACACGGTCTTATGTTTTCTCAGAGAATAAAATCTACTAATTCAGCAGCAGGCTCGGTTTACAAAGCAGTGAATTCCTCTATCTATGAAATGGGTGAGCAAGGGTATAACGCAAGAGGTTACTACCTCATATGCTCGGACAGAAGCAAAAACATAAATATTCCCGATCACCTCGACGAAGACAGGTTGTATAATTCCATCAGGAACTTCTTCAGTGACAGCGAAAGATTCGAGTGGTTCGCAGTCGTTGAAAATGACAGTGTAACATACTCTGCTTTGGCTAATAGTTGGAAAAGCAAGCCCGTCGGCTCGTATCCCGCTTCGGATTACTCAGGCATTTCCTACTACGATACAGGCTTTATCGAGACCGAAGAAAGAAATAAAGCTACTCTCAAAATGCTTTATGCCGACACCGAGAAAAAGGTCAGGGAAAAAGCAGATGATGAGGATTTCCTGCGGGAGATATTAACTACCGCTGAACCGACAAAGGAGTGACATAAATGCCATTTTGTGAATACTGCGGAAGACCTGTCGCGGACGACGAGGTCTGCAACTGCCGAAGCGGTGAAGCGCCTGTCGCTCCCCCGCCTGTTTATGTGAACGGTCAGCCCGTATACGGTGCTCCGCAGGGAGCGCCTCAGAAAAAAGACGGCGGGCTCTGGTGGATATGGCTCATAATCGTACCCGTCGTACTTGTATTCCTGATAGTCCTTGCTATGCTGGCGGCGATATTCGTTCCCGCGTATATCGGCTACCAGAAGAAAGCGAAGATATCCTCCGCAAATGCGGACGCCTCGTCATTATATAAGGCTGTAAACACGGCTCTCGTTGAGTTCGACGAGGAAGGATACAACATCGAGGGCTACTACATCGTCTCCTCCGACGAGGACAATAACTGGAACCTCCCCGACTACAACTTCGACCTCGACGACTTCTACACGAGGATAAACAACTACTACGATAAAACAAGTGACCTCGAATGGTTCGTCATTGTCGAGAACGGCTGCGCGACCTATTCCGCAGCAAGTACGGACTGGTCGTCGGAAACAGTCGGGACTTATCCCTCGCGCGCTACTGTAGACGGTCCTGTGCTGTACGGAAGGTACTCGGCGTCATACGGCAAGTATTCGCTGACCAAGGTCTACAACGAAGCCTCAAAGGAGCTTGACAACAAGCCAAAGCTTGATTACGACGACTACGGTTCTTATTCATACTTCTAAAACGAAACGCTGTCAGGTTTATACCTGACAGCGTTATTTTTTATTCTTCGGTATTCGGAAGCTTTTTTCCGAGTAATATGAGAGGTATCGTCAGAGCTGCCACAAAGGCAAGTATTCCTAAGCCGGTGTTGACAGCATTGAGCACACTTATTGTATTCTCATAATCAGTATTATACGGCGTTGCACCTGCTGCAACGTTTTGGAAAACGGTGTATACCATTTTGAAAGCATACGCTATGAACGCCAGTCCCAAAGCAACAAATGAGCCGATATAGCCGCCTGTTGCAGGCTCAGGACGTGTATCCGCGTCCTCACGCACGAATGTGCTCACGAGTATGAGAAAAACGAAATAGCAGCTCATATTGATACCGTTCAGAAAATTCAGAACAATGAGCACCCACACTAACGCCATAAGAGCCCAAGGGCTCTTCCAGCCTATCTTTTTCCATACCGCTTCAATAACAAAGACAACAGTCGCTATAGCAAGCAATGCACCGAAAATACTGCCGCCTATCGACTTGATATAATAGACCAGTATCTCGTGCTTTATCGTCTCCGAAGATATCACCGAATACGAGCTTATCAGGCTGTAAACGTTCAAACCCGAGGATATGAGCGATGCAAGCAGATTTCCCACTCCGTATACAACAAGCAGTATCGTCAGAGGCTTGCGGCTGTCGGGCGAGCTGTGCTTTCCGCCCAGAACCATCACAGCGATCAGAACAAGCGGAATTGTCACGAACAACAAGCTTGCCGCGTGTACACCGAGAGATACTATTATGCCCTGTAATCTGTAAAATCCATTCAGAAACGGCGACACGAAAGATACTACAGCCGTGATAAGCGCTGCTATAATAGCCACTCCCGCGGACACTATCTCAAGTATACGCGAGAGGTCAAGCTTTTTATTCATTATTCAGCCTTTTTGTCGATGAACTCACGGGAGAGATACATAAGCGGTATCATTGCCATAGCTATGACAATGAGAGCATCGCTGTAGCTGAGCAGATAGCCGAAAATGTCGGTATTTTTTGCAAGGATATTGAGCGGGTCAAAGAATGCATTGAGTACAGCGAGAACAAGACACGCTGCTGCTCCGC
>Ga0129307_1000281_pt1 | contig 87847 bp, 70 predicted proteins | sample P1105metagenome_FD_94437 | JGI IMG/M metagenome (GOLD analysis project Ga0129307, IMG submission 94437) | Capybara group fecal microbial communities from Wisconsin, USA - P1105 metagenome | ecosystem: Host-associated > Mammals > Digestive system > Large intestine > Fecal | place: USA: Wisconsin...
ATGCTGTGGCTTCCGCAACCCTCACCAGCACTGCTGTTGTCGATGCTGTCAATGAACTGATGGCCGGCGCTCCCGCCGCTGAAGAACCTGCCGCTGAAGCTGCGGAAACCCTCACCGCAACCAAGCCCGGCTATGACAATCTCGACGTGACCGTCTCCCTGACCAAGGCCGCTGACGGCACCGTTGGTTCCCTGACCGTCGATGCCTCCACACAGACTCCCGGTCTCGGCCAGCGCTGCGCTGAGGAAGCGTTCACCAGCCAGTTTGTCGGCAAGACTGCTCCCTTCGTTCTCGGTGAAAACGTGGATGCTGTGGCTTCCGCAACCCTCACCAGCACTGCTGTTGTCGATGCTGTCAATGAACTGATGGCCGGCGCTCCCGCCGCTGAAGAACCTGCCGCTGAAGCTGCGGAAACCCTGACCGCCACCAAGCCCGGTTATGACAATCTCGACGTCACCGTCTCCCTCACCAAGGCTGCCGATGGAACCGTCGGTTCCCTGACCGTCGATGCCTCCACACAGACTCCCGGTCTCGGCCAGCGCTGCACTGAGGAAGCGTTCACCAGCCAGTTCGTCGGCAAGACTGCTCCCTTCGTTCTCGGTGAAAATGTGGATGCTGTCGCTTCCGCTACCCTTACCAGCACCGCTGTGGTCGATGCAGTCAACGAACTGATGGCCGGTGCTCCTGCCGCTGAAGAACCCGCCGCTGAACCTGCCGCTGAGCCCGCTGCCGAGCCTGCTGCAGAAGCTGCGGAAACCCTGACCGCCACCAAGCCCGGTTATGACAATCTCGACGTGACCGTCTCCCTGACCAAGGCTGCCGACGGCACCGTCGCCTCCCTGACGGTGGATGCTTCCACCCAGACCCCCGGTCTCGGCCAGCGCTGCGCTGAGGAAGCTTTCACCAGCCAGTTCGTCGGCAAGACTGCTCCCTTCGTTCTCGGTGAAAACGTGGATGCCGTGGCTTCCGCAACCCTCACCAGCACTGCTGTCGTCGATGCTGTCAATGAGCTGATGGGCGGCGCTCCTGCAGCTGAAGAACCCGCTGCTGAACCTGCCGCTGAGCCCGCTGCCGAGCCTGCCGCAGAAGCCGCGGAAACCCTCACCGCAACCAAGCCCGGTTATGATAATCTCGACGTCACCGTCTCCCTCACCAAGGCTGCCGACGGCACCGTCGGTTCCCTGACCGTCGATGCCTCCACACAGACCCCCGGTCTCGGCCAGCGCTGCGCTGAGGAAGCTTTTACCAGCCAGTTCGTTGGCAAGACTGCTCCCTTCGTTCTCGGTGAAAACGTGGATGCTGTAGCTTCCGCCACCCTGACCAGCACGGCCGTGGTCGATGCTGTCAATGAACTGATGGCCGGCACGCCTGCTGCTGAAGAACCCGCCGCTGAGCCTGTCAAAGAAGCTCCCGCTGCGGAACAGCCTGCCGCTGAAGTCACTGCGGTGCCCGCAGATCTCGGTGAAGTCTATTCCATCACCAAGCCCGGTTTTGGCGAACTGCCTCTGACCGTCTCGCTGACAAAAGCGGAAGACGGCACCATCACCAGCCTGACCGTGGATGCTTCCATTCAGACCGCCAAAATCGGCGACCGTGTCGCTGACACTGCCTTTACCAGCCAGTTCATCGGCAAGACCGGTCCGTTTGTTCTCGGTGAAAACGTGGACGCCATGGCCGGCGCAACGATCTCCAGTGCCGCTGTTGTCGATGCAGTCAATGAACTGCTCGCTGCTCCTGCAGGAGAAGCTGCTGTTCAGGAAACGCCCGTCCCGGAAGATCTCGGAGAAGTGTACTCCATCACCAAGCCCGGTTTCGGCCAGCTGCCTGTAACGGTCTCTCTGACCAAGTCGGATGACGGCACCGTCACCAGCCTGACCGTGGACGCTTCCGTTCAGACCGCCGGAATCGGCGACCGCGTCGCAGATACTGCTTTTACCAGCCAGTTTGTCGGAAAGGCCGGTCCCTTCGTCCTGGGTGAAAACATTGACGCGCTGGCCGGTGCAACCCTGACCAGTTCTGCTGTGGTCGAAGCCGTCAACGAGCTCCTGGGGCTTCTCCCTGAAGCAACTGAGGCACCCACGCCCGAACCCACTGCTGAACCCACAGCCGTTCCGACCGCTGCTCCGACCGCAGAACCCACTGCTGAACCCACCGCTGCTCCCGATCCCACGGAAGCACCGACAGCCACTCCGGCTCCGACCGAGGCACCGATCGTGCCCGAAGTCGGCGAGGACGGCACCCTGTCTGCAACCGTCCCCGGCTTTGGCGGACTGCCTGTTGTCGTCAGTCTGAAGAAGGCAGAAGATGGCAGCATTGCCGCGCTGACCGTTGACGCATCCGCGCAGACGGCCGGGATCGGCGACCGCTGCTCCGACGAAGCCTTCACCAGTCAGTTTGTCGGAAAGACCGCGCCCTTTGCCATCGGTGAAAACATTGATGCGGTGGCCGGTGCAACTGTGACAAGCACCGCCATTGTCAAAGCCATCAATGCGCTCATGGCCTATACGCCCGTCAACTGATCTGCGCAGTCTCCTCATACACAGTACACTCGGAGGACGAACCCGAATCGGGTTCGTCCTCCTTTTTTCAACCGGATAGTTCCCGTCCCCTGCCCAGATTTCGTCCGGTATCACATTGACGCTGAAGATGCATCACAGTATAATCCTGATTTGACAAGTGAATGGCCGACGCATCTGCACAGCGATGTGCGGCACAGCTCTGCTGTGTCACGGGAATACGGATGAAATTTCCGGGCTATCCCAGTAACCGTGAAGCCGACGAACGCACGAAGAAGCCACTGCATCGAAGATGTGGGAAGGTGTGCAAGTAGAATGAAGCCAAGCCGGGAGACCTGTTTGTGTCGATTGAACAACCCCTGGGGGTGGGTCTTGCCGTTCAGACGTCCTGTCTGTATGGTGTTCCTCCGAAGCAGGCACTGCTTCGCTGATTCATTTGTTCACAACTATTTTTATAGGAGGGAACAAGATGTTCCGCAAATGCATGTCCCTGTTTCTTGTTCTGCTCATGGCCCTGTCTCTGACCGGTGCCTGCGCAGAAACCGCTGTGACGGTCACTGACATGACGGGCCGCGAGATCACGCTGACTGAGCCTGCCACACGCATCGTGGCGCTCACCGCCTCAGACTGCGAAATCCTTTATGCGCTCGGTGCAGGCGATCTGCTCGTGGGCCGCGGTGAATACTGCGACTACCCCGAGGCAGTCCTGTCCCTGCCCTCTGTTCAGTCCGGCGCTGAGACCAATATTGAGCAGATCAAGGCGCTCGAGCCCCAGGTTGTTCTGATGGCCACCATGGCCCAGACCACCGAACAGGTCGAAGCCCTCGAAAATGCAGGCATTCGCGTCGTCGTTTCCGATGCTCAGAATGTGGAAGGCGTCTATGAAGCCATCGGCATCATCGGTGCACTGACCGGAAAAACAAAGGAAGCCGATGCCCTGACCGCTTCCATGAAGGAAGCTTTCAGCGCAGTCTCCGAGTCTTCCAAGAACACCGGCAAAACGGTCTACTTTGAAGTCAGCCCCCTGCAGTGGGGTCTGTGGGTTGCCGGCAAAGGCACCTTCATGGATGAGCTGGCCGGCATGTGCGGCCTGACAAATGCTTTCGCCGATGTCGAAGGCTGGGCACCGATTTCCGAAGAGCAGGTGCTCGCCCGCGATCCCGATTACATTGTCACCACCACCATGTACTTCGGTGAGGGCCCCACGCCTGTGGAAGAAATCATGACCCGGCCCGGCTGGGAGAACCTGAAGGCCATCACCAGCGGTCAGGTCTTCAATGCCGATTCCAATGAGATTACCCGTCCCGGTCCGCGTCTGATGCACGCTGTCCAGGCCCTGTATGATTTCGTTCAGGAACATGAAGCTGCCCTCGAACCGGCTGCTTGATCAGACTGAGGGGAGCAGCTGCTCCCCTCTTTGATTTTTTTGCGAGGTGTACATGAAAAGGCGTTCCTCTTTTTCCATGCCTCTCCGCCTCTTCTGGATCGCTGCTGTATGCGGCACTATGCTTCTGTGTGTCTGTGTAGGGTCCGTTGCCATCCCGCTTTCGGAAACCCTGCTGGTGCTCCGTGATCTGTTATCCGGCACCGCGCCCACTTCGACCTTCGGATCCATCCTGCTTTCCATCCGTCTGCCCCGCGTGCTTTGTGTTGCCCTGGTCGGGGCGTCCCTCTCCGTCTGCGGCTGTGCCATGCAGGGACTGCTGCGCAACCCTCTTGCTGACGGATCCACACTCGGGGTTTCTGCCGGCGCATCCCTCGGTGCTGTGCTGGCCCTCGCCCTGGGATTTCAGATTCCCGGGCTCCGCTACGGGGCAACCATGCTTTCTGCCATGTTTTTTGCGTTTCTTTCCCTGCTTCTGATCCTCTCTCTTGCCTATCTTCTGGACAGAACACTGGAGACGACCAGCATTATCCTGATTGGTGTCATTTTCTCCATGTTTGCCTCGAGCGTCATGAGTCTGGTGATTACCTTTGCCGGGGAGAGAATCCGTTCAATCACGTTCTGGACCATGGGCTCCCTGTCGGGCAGCACCTATGTCCAGGCCATCGTTCTCACCGCAGCCCTCCTCATCTGTTACGGGATCCTGCGTCTGCACGCAGTCGAGCTCAACGCCTTTGCCATTTCGGAGGAGAACGCGCTGCACATCGGGGTTCCCGTCCGGCGCGTCAAGCTCATTGTCCTCATCACCGTCTCCGTCCTGATCGGGGTCTGCGTCTCCATCGGAGGCAGCATTTCCTTTGTGGGCCTTGTTGTCCCGCATATGCTGCGCATGCTGACCGGACCGAACCATGAGCGTCTTCTCCCCAGCTCTCTCTACGGCGGCGCCGTTTTTCTGATGCTCTCTGACCTGACCGGGCGAACCATCCTGAGCCCTGTTGAACTGCCCATCGGTGTTGTGACTTCCCTGGTCGGAGCCGTCGTCTTTGTCGTGATCTTCTACCGCACCAGAAAAGGGAGGGCATGACATGGAACATCTGTTACAGGTTGTCAATGTATCTGTCTCCCTGCAGAAAAAGGAAATCCTGCACGGCATCTCCTTCTCGCTGGATCCGGGCTGCATCCTCATGCTCGTCGGCCCAAACGGAGCCGGGAAAAGCACGCTGCTCAGCGCAATTTCCGGCAGCATCCCGTTTGAGGGGACCGTGGAGATCAAAGGGAAAAACATCCATGCCCTTTCACGCCAGCAGATTGCCCGGTCCATGGGCCTTCTGATGCAGCGTAACAGCGGGGCCTTCGATTACACAGTGGAAGACATTGTGCGTCTCGGCCGGTATGCAAGCCGCACCAGCCCGTTTTCGCGCTCGGAATCATCGGATGAAAAAGTCCTGCAGGCCATGGAAATCACCGGCGTCGACAGTCTTCGCAGCCATTCCATGCGTACACTTTCCGGGGGTGAGCTGCAGCGTGCCTTTCTCGCCCAGGTTTTTGCCCAGGATCCGGATATCCTTCTGCTGGATGAACCGGCCAATCATCTGGACTTTCTCTATCAGAAAGACATTTTCGCCCTGATTGACCGCTGGCGGAGAGAGGAGTCCCGGGCCGTCCTGTGTGTTGTCCACGACCTTGCCCTGGCCAGAAACTATGCGGACCGTGTCCTTCTTATGGACCGGGGACGCTGCACTGCGCTCGGAACCCCTGACTCAGTATTCAGCCGGGAGCAGCTGAAGGATGTCTATGGGATGGATGTGCATGCCTGGATGCAGACACTCTACGGCCCATGGACAGAACCGGATCCGAACAAATGAGACCACGAAAAAAACTGCCCGCAGGCAGTTTTTTTCGTTTCCCGCAATCACTCTGCGGGCGGAGGCACAATCATCACCCTGGTCTCCGAAGCGTTCCATCTGAACTGTTTCGGATTATCCAGTGTTTTGCTGAACCTGCGCGCTTTCTTCAGGCAGTTGTTATCAATGATTCGCTCTTCGCGGAGCAGGTCCAGAAGCTCTTCCGTCCTGAGCATTTTCCCGCTCCAGCCCCTTCGAACCATCCATGTCCAGACCGCATCGGACGGAGTCCGGACCGGAGAGGCTGCCGACACGATAAAGGAATGCAATTGATTGAAATCATGCACGCCGATCGGCCAGATCGTCCGGGCACCGATCCGCTCACCATAGAAGCAGCACAGCTGCTGAAGAAAATAGCGGTTCCATGAAAGCCCCATGGGAATGGGCGGCATCTGTTCACACAGCCACTCATCCTTGACCATATGATACGGAATCAGCGATTTTCCGTCCTGGAACAGGAGCTTGAGTTTTCTGGCCGATTCATCGATCCACCGGTCAGTAATCCCAATGGATTCCACCAGGACATAGGTATCCTCCCCATAGATGAACAGGAACGGATCCTCGCACAGATGCAGATTGTACTTCAGGTTGTCTGTATTGTATCCGAGCGTATTCAGTCTTTCCGTCAGTTCGTCCATGGTGACCGGGCGCTGAACGCGTCTGCAGTAAGCGGTCACCTGTCCCATCAGTGTGACATCGCTTTCCTCTTTTTTCAGGCTGATGGAACGGTTATGCGGATGGAAGTACCACGCGACATCCCGGTACCCGAGTTTCTGGAAAATATACTTGGTCATGAAGAACGGAGCATCCGCTTCCGGAAGATTGTTCCTGTCAAAGAATCCCGGAAGTGCATTCCGGACCAGTTCACAGACACGCTCCCGTCTGACCACGCCGTTTTCCTTCAGTTCCCCGTCAATGACATCATAGAACGTATCCTTTGCCGCCTCAAGGCCGTGAATGGCGCCCGCATCCAGATACCGGTTGCCGATCCGGATGATACCCGGATCTTCACAGATACCGGCAATATAATTCTTGGTGACATGATACATGACATGCAGTTCCTGAAGGGTGATGCCCCGGCTTCCGCTGTTTCGGATGGCTTCGAGAATCTTTTCAGGGCCTGCTGTCGTGCGGTGCTTGGGCATGCTTGCATGCTGCTTGGCGCGCGTCCCGGGCAGTCCCTTCATTTCAATAATCTGCTTTTCGCCTGCGGATCCCGGCAGCGCCATATACGGCCGGTTGAGGAAATATTCATCCCCCATCAGGGAATTCACCAGGGAAAAGACCGGGTAGGGTGCATCCAGATGAGCCTTGCGGACCAGGTGCGGCTGCGAACGCCGGAGGTTCTTCAGAAGTTCCCTGGTTTCATGCACCTGTCCGTCGCTGAGCAGTGCATCGACTTCTTCGTGCAGGGCTGCTTTGTCCTTTTCCGTCAGCCCCAGATTGTCGATGTGCATATACTGTCCGAAATAATTGATAATGCTCCGGTCCATGAGTGCACAGTTGTAGGCGAGATAGGGAGAGGTGTGAAACACGCCTGCGAGTTCCTCTTTGGTCACCATCCGGCCCGCATCACGGATAAAGCGGATCACAGGATCCTTGAGCTGCTTGTCGGTCTGATCGGTGGTGATATAGTCACGGGTAATGGTGTACTCATCCCCGAGTTCCAGTTTGAGAATGCCCTGCAGATAATACCGGTTGTCCACGCCGTATTCCAGCAGTTCCTTCCGGAATGCTCCGTACAGGGTGTTGTACATATAGGATACCTGACCGTTTTCCTTCATATACCCGCGAATCCTGTCCAGAAGCGATTCAGGAATCACACCCTTCTTCGCCGGAACATAGATGCCGCGGTTGCGCAGCATGGAGATCCGGTTGAGAAGGACAGTCATGGCATGATCATTTTCCGGCACCGGGCAGTTCGGACCGTACTTTTCCCGCGCCTTCTCGCGGAACAGCCTGAGCGAATCAGCATCATAGATGTAGATGCCGCTGCCAAAGCAGGTCTGCATGATATCCTCGCACACATGCTGTGCCTGAATGGAACCGCGGTGATAATTGTGTCCGTCGTACTGATAGGTATGCCGGATCAGCTGCTCCACGAGGCGTCCGGAGTATCCTGCTCTCTCCGCATCCTTCCGCACTTCCCCAAGTGCTGACTGCGGAACGACATCCGCCAGCGTCTGCACATAGGCCTCCGTCCGCTGTGCGGTTTCCTGCGCGCCTTCCAGAACAATCGCACGGGCCTGGGGCCAGTAATACCAGATCTTCTTTTTTTCAAGCATGCCCGTGAGAAGATAGATCATTATCCGCGCTTTGCGGCCGAGGTACTTCTCCATCTCTTCTTCTGTCAGACAGTCTGTATACCCGTTGATCGCAGCCATCCGGGCAAGCACTTCCATGCCGCCTTTCTGATCACAGCGGGTCACAAGGAGATTACAGATCTGGCGGACCCGCTCACTGGTGAGATGCGACCATTCCCCGATCTCTGCCAGTTTTCCGCCCTCAGCCCTTGCCTGGGTGATGCGCCACCAGTTTTCCTTTTCTTCCAGCTCCTCACAGAGCGCTTTGAGTTCTTCCTTGAAATGAAAGCAGCACCAGTGGATGAACCCTTCCGGCATCCGGTTTTTCAGTTCAGGATTCGATTCCACCGCGTCAAAAGTCAGCCCTTCCCGGCAGAGTGCTTCCGTTTCAGGCCAGTTTTCTCCCCTGAGCACCTCATATCCATACAGATAGGGCCACACGTTTTCTTCCCGCCTTGCTTTGGGAATATGCCTTCCTGCCTTGCCGTACATGATTTCCAACGCGGTCACTCCTTGCTGCTACAGTCTGTTTCACCGGGGTGCCCGAAAGCATTATTCGTTTTATTATACATCTGTCAGCTGAACAAAGAAAGCTTTTTTCAAGATTCTTTTTTCCTGTTTTCTGATACTTTCCAGCATCCCCGGACCACCGGTGCATCCAAATGTCTTTCAACTGCGTTCTGCCTGAAATGCGCTGCCAGAGCGGTTTGCGCTTGACAAAGGGAAAGGTCTGCCATATCATACCCACGAAATTGTAACGGGAGGATGTCGGCATGGCTGAACTGACTATGGACAAGCTGGTGGCTCTGTGCAAGAACCGCGGCTTTATTTTCCCTGGTAGCGAAATCTACGGAGGACTTGCCAACACATGGGATTACGGCCCTCTGGGTGTCGCCTTCAAGAACAACGTGAAAAATGCCTGGTGGCAGAAATTTGTTCAGGAGAACAAATACAATACTGGTCTGGACTGCGCAATCCTGATGAACCGCGAAGTATGGGTTGCTTCCGGCCATGTCGGCGGCTTCAATGATCCGCTCATGGACTGCAAGGACTGCAAGGCCCGTTTCCGCGCAGACAAGCTGATCGAGGACTTCACCCACGGTGAGGAGACCGGTGACGGCTGGACCAACCAGGAACTCGAACAGTACATTGCCGAGCATGACATTGTCTGCCCGGTGTGCGGCAAAAAGAACTTCACCGGCATCCGCCAGTTCAACCTTATGTTTAAGACCTATTCCGGCGTGACCGAGGATGCTGCCAACGAGATCTATCTGCGCCCCGAAACCGCGCAGGGCATCTTTGTCAACTTCCAGAACGTCATGCGCACAACCCGCAAGAAGCTCCCCGCCGGCATTGCGCAGATCGGCAAATCCTTCCGCAACGAAATCACCCCCGGCAACTTTATCTTCCGCGTGCGTGAATTCGAGCAGATGGAACTGGAATTCTTCTGCAAGCCCGGTGAGGACCTGGAGTGGTTCAATTACTGGCGTTCCTTCTGCCGCGACTGGCTGCTCAGCCTGGGCATGAAAGAGGAGAGCCTGCGTCTGCGTGACCATGAGCCCGAAAAGCTCGCCTTCTACTCCAAGGCCACCACTGACTTCGAGTTCCTCTTCCCGTTCGGCTGGGGCGAACTCTGGGGTGTCGCTGACCGTACCGATTACGACCTTACCCAGCATCAGAATCATTCCGGCAAATCCATGGAGTACCTCGATCCGGTGACCAACGAGCGCTATATCCCCTACTGCATCGAGCCTTCCCTGGGTGTTGACCGCGCTGTGCTGGCCTTCCTGTGCAACGCCTATGAAGAGCAGGAACTCGAAGGCGGCGACGTGCGCACCGTGCTTCGTCTGCATCCTGCCCTGGCTCCCTTCAAGGCTGCTGTCCTGCCGCTGCAGAAGAACAAGCTGGGTGCCCTGGCCTCTGAAATTCATGAGAACCTGTGCAAGTATTTCCCTGTGGATTATGATGAGACCGGCTCTATCGGCAAGCGGTATCGCCGTCAGGATGAAATCGGCACGCCCTACACCATCTGCGTTGACTTTGAGACGGAAGAAACGCAGTCCGTCACCATCCGTGACCGTGACACCATGGAGCAGGTCCGCGTACCGCTCAGTGAACTCCGCGGCTGGATTGAAGAGCGCCTCCGCTTCTGATCTCAGGATTCCTATCGGTCCGTGCATGCGCACGGACCTTTTTTGTGCAGTAAAAAGCATCCCGCGCACTGCGCGGGATGCTCCAGATGATGCTTCCGGTCTGCTGACTGTCAGTCGCGGCTGGTCATGGCATCAAATTCCTTTTTGGCTTCATCGAGCCCGGTGGTCCCATAGTCTGAAACCGTGCCCGAGAAATTCATTTTTATCGAATGCTCGGTATCATCCATTGCCTTCATCCTGAGTTCCACAACACCTTCGGCTGATGTGATGCGCCCGTCATTGACGGTAATCATGACATCAATGGCCCCGATCGACATGCTCTTCATGGTATCCTCAATGCATTCTGTCACGGACTCCGACATATCCAGGTAATACGATTCTTCGTCCGCATAAAATGCAATGCTTCCGTCTTCCCGGACAAAAAGCGTCACGGCATTCGCTTTCCTGCCGATCTCTTCAAAGTGTTCCTGCATTTTCAGGTCCGCTGCAAGCGTATAGATCGACTTTCCCTTCTTGTCTTCCTCGGTGATCGTCCCCGCCTTGAGCGCGTCCGCGATGAATTGTTCGGCTGTGCCCTCAAAGTCTTCGTAATTCACATAACAGGTTCCTGTGCCCTGCAGGAACTGATAGTACGCATCATAATGATCCAGCGTTCCGTCCGCATTCAGATAACTGTAGCCTTCCTTGTACTGCTGATGCGCCTTTCCAACCATGGTTACGTACTGGCCGTATACCGTGCCGTACCGCTCCCACTCTTCATCGGTTCCGTCGCCGAGGTTGTACATCCGGTCCATAAAACCCTTGGCCGGCTTCTCGCCATAGTTTTTCTCATAGAGTGCGCTGAAAATGTCGTTGAAATTATATTCAACAGAATGGTAGGGATCAGAATCCCCTTCTTCCGGGAGCAGAACCTCAAGATACTCATAAAGGAAATCACTCAGCGCCGTTTCAGCAACATTCTGGACCAGTTTCGGAAGCTCGCTTCCATCCGCCTTCACATGGTAGATTGTTTCCGCTCCCTCGGTCACAGGTGTCACATAGTCTTTGGCGATTCCCTTTGCCAGTTCCGGCAGCACGTCTCCAAGCCGGTCATACAGGCGCATGCCTTCGCCGATCAGGGTTTCCCTGGCCGCGTAGGAGATGTCATGCTCCAGGCGCCGGTTGTATTTATCCCAGGCATTTGCCATGCCGTTTTCTGCAAGGACGGCATAGCCGGATGTATATTCCATGTCTTCCCCGTTGTGCCTGTTGCCCCGGGTCCAGAAATCAACATTCAGATAGTGATCCTTGCTATTTTTCCGCAGGTACTGGACAGACAGCTTTTTAAAACTCTGATCATCGATCGTAAATGCGGCTTCTCCCTTTAAAGTCACATTGTCTTCCGCCTCGAGCAGACTTCCGAGCGTCTGATAAAGTGAATCGGTCGCATTCTCCGCACAGGCCGTGCCGCAGATGAGCATGAGTGCAAGCATGGCAGCCATTATCTTTCTGATGATCATGAACATTCCTCCTTCAATGTGTTGACAGCCTCTCAGCAAATAGACGATTCTCTCTGCTGTTTTCTTCCACTTGTTTTCTTTCGATATGATCCCGGATGATCCTGCTTTCCTGTCCTGTTTGGGACAGACGAAACAGTGAACCTGTTGCGGCGCCGTCATATCCGCACTTTTTCCTGTGCTATTTCTTCTTGAAACTTCCATGCCCCTTTGCTATAATGTCCCGGCATCCCGCGTGCATCACCGGACCTGCTGTTCCAGCAGACCATCCGGCCGTGTATGCGGCAGCGGTGGGCGGAGTGAGACGGTATCCCCCGCTGGCATGAAAGCAATCCGCGCCTGAGAAAAGACAACGGATCATCTGTTATGCGGATGAAAATGTCGAACTCCCTGAAAATACCGGCGAGGATTGAAATGGAAGGAGCCTTACGTATCATGAAACAGATTGCATCCGCCCAGCTGCGTGAAATGTTCCAGGCCTTTATGGAAAGCAAGGGCCACCATCGCATCCAGTCTGCCTCCGTTATCCCGGAAAACGACCCTACGGTTCTTTTTACAACCGCAGGCATGCATCCTCTCGTTCCCTATCTGATGGGTACCCCGCATCCCGCCGGAACCCGTCTGACGGACGTGCAGAAGTGCATCCGTACCGGTGACATTGACGATGTCGGTGACTCCAGCCACCTGACATTCTTCGAAATGCTCGGCAACTGGTCCCTGGGCGATTACTTCAAGAAGGAAGCCATTTCCTGGTCCTGGGAATTCCTGACCAGCCCTGAATATCTCGGCATCGACAAGGACCGTCTGGCCTTCACCGTCTTTGAGGGCAATGAAGACTGCCCGCGCGACGAAGAGAGCCATGCGATCTGGCGCTCCATGGGTGTCGCTGAGGATCATCTCTTCTACCTGCCCAAAGAGCACAACTGGTGGGGACCTGCCGGCATCACCGGCCCCTGCGGTCCTGACACCGAAATGTTCATCATCACCGATAAGCCTGCCTGCGGCCCGAACTGCTCGCCTGCCTGCTCCTGCGGACACTATCTGGAGATCTGGAACGACGTGTTCATGCAGTACAACAAGCAGAAGGACGGTTCCTTCCTGCCCCTGGCCAAGAAGAACGTGGACACCGGCATGGGCCTTGAGCGCACCATCTGCGTGCTCAACGGCAAGGAAACCGTGTATGATACCGATGCCTTCACCGGTATCCTCGCCTGCATTGCTCAGCTCAGCGGCAGGAACTACAAGGATGATGCCGAGACCACCAAGGCCTTCCGCATCATTGCCGACCATATGCGCACATCCACCTTTATCCTCGGTGATGACCGCGGTGTGTCCCCGTCCAATACGGACCAGGGCTATATTCTCCGCCGCCTGATCCGCCGCACCGTGCGCTACGGCATGCAGATCGGCATGCCCGAAGGCTTCACCGCCACCATCGCTCAGGTGATCATCGACCAGTACAAGGAAGCTTATCCTGAGCTCGAACGCAACAGCGCATTTGTCCTCGAGCAGCTCAAGCTGGAGGAAGCCCGCTTTGCACGCACCCTCAAGCAGGGCAACAAGGAATTCGAAAAGGTTGCCTCCCGTGTGGAAAACGGCGTCATCGATGGCCTGAACGCTTTCCATCTCTATGACACCTTCGGCTTCCCGATCGAAATGACCTGCGAGCTTGCCGCCGAGCGCGGCCTGAAGGTGGACACCGCTGCTTTCGAAGAAAACTTCAAGAAGCATCAGGAACTGAGCCATCAGGGCGCTGACCAGAAGTTCAAGGGCGGCCTGGCCGACCAGACCGAAGAGACGGCCCGCCTGCACACCGCAACCCACCTGCTCCATGCCGCTCTGCGCAAGGTCCTCGGACCCGAAGTTGCCCAGAAGGGCTCCAACATTACCGCCGAGCGCCTGCGCTTTGACTTCTCCTTCGGCCGCAAGGTCACCAAGGAAGAGCTGGCTGAGGTGGAAAAGCTGGTCAATGAAGCCATCGCGGCGGATGTCCCGGTTGTATGCGAAGAAATGACCGTGCCCGAAGCCAAGGAGAAGGGCGCTATCGGCCTGTTCGAAAACAAGTACGGTGAACGCGTACGCACCTACAAGATGGGTGATTTCTCCTTCGAAATCTGCGGTGGTCCTCATGCCACCCACACCGGTGAGCTCGGCAGCTTCAAGATTCAGAAGGAAGAGTCCTCTTCTGCCGGCGTGCGCCGCATCAAGGCGACTATTACCGGTCCCAAAGCCTGAAACTGAATCAAACCAGGGGATGCGGTGATCCGCATCCCCTTTTCCTTTCCCTTTCGTCCATCGGAGGATCTCTATGGCAAAGACCCGTGATATGACCGTGGGAAGTCCTGCACGGTTGATTCTGTCCTTCTGCCTGCCGATCGCAGCCGGCAACCTGCTTCAGCAGTTTTACAATATTGTCGATACACTCGTCATCGGCCGGGGTGAGGGCGTAGCTGCCCTGGCCGCGGTCTCCGGTTCCGGCTGGCTTGACTGGGGCATCCTGTCCATCGCCATGGGGCTCGCTCAGGGCTTCGGTATCCAGATTGCCCAGTCCTTCGGCGCCGGACATCCCGAAGAGGTCAAACAGTATGAAGGTCAGAGCATTTTTCTTTCGGTCCTCATTGTCCTGATCCTTGAGACGCTCTCCCAGGCCTTTCTGTTCCCGGCCCTGCGTCTGCTTCGGTTCCCTGAGGACACCATTCATCTGACCCATACCTATCTGCGCATTGTCTTCGCAGGCATCCCCGTTGTCATGGGGTATAACCTCCTGAGCGGGTTTCTGTATGCCGTCGGAGACAGCCGCACCCCGCTGCTTGCCCTGAGTGTTGCCACGGTCATCAATATTGTCCTGGACATGTTTCTGGTCATTACCCTGCGTCTGGGTGTCACCGGGGCAGCCATTGCCACTGTCTCCAGCCAGTGTATCTCCTTCCTGATCTGCCTCCTTGCCGTGTGCAGGCTTCCCGTGTTTCACATTCACCGGCATCACCTGAAACCGGAAAAGCAGGCCGTCATCCGGCTCCTGCGCCTCGGTACCCCGATTGCATTCCAGAATGCCATCATTACCATCGGCGGGCTGGTCCTGCAGCGGGTCGTCAACGGATTCGGTTTTCTCTTCATGGCCGGATATAATGCCGCATCACGCCTGCAGGGCATGCTGGAACTGTTCGGCACAGCCGTCGGTAATGCCATGGGCACCTTTGCCGGTCAGAATTTCGGTGCAAAACGCCTGGACCGTGTGCGCATCGGCCTGCGCCAGTCCGCCAGAATTGCTTTCGGCATGGCCCTGGCCATCACCCTCCTGATGTTCCTCTTCGGACGTCCGCTGCTCGCTCTGTTTGTCGAGGATGATCCTGCCGTCGTGGACCAGGTACTGGTCTATGCCTTCCGCTTTCTGCGCGTCATGGCCTCCGGCCTTCCGTGTCTGTATCTGCTCTTTGTCTACCGCTCCACCCTCCAGGGGCTCGGCGATACCTTCATTCCCATGATTTCAGGCGTGGTCGAACTGCTCATGCGGATTCTCTGCGCGCTGCTTCTGCCGGCGCTGATCGGTGAATGGGGCGTCTATTTTGCCGAGATTGCAGCATGGATCGGGGCGGCCATCCTCCTGATGGCAGGCTATTATCACCGCATCCACCTTCTGGAGCGTTCCATGATTCGAGAAAATGAATGATCTGTAACTTTTGCGGGCTCCGCTTGCGCATGCGCAGGGTTCGTGGTATATATCATACAGATCGGTAGGATCTTCGATAAACATAAGAAAGGAAACAATTATGAATCGATACACCGCGCTTATTCTTGCCCTGCTGATGGCACTGCTCTGCGTTCTCCCTGTCTCCCTGGCTGAAGAAACCGCAGCAGCGGAAACTGAGGCAACGGAAGCTCCTGCAGCTGTTGAAGATCAGGTTCTTGCCACATTTGCTGACGGCACCCAGGTGATGCAGTCCGAAGTGGACGCCATTGCAAACCAGATCATCAGCTACTATGCCAACTACGGCTATGACATGTCTGCTGAGGACTCGCTTCCCATTGTCCGCCAGATGGCCATGGAGACCTATCTCCAGGAAGCCTTCTACGCAGACAGCCTCGTCACGCTCGGACTGGATCAGCTCACTGAAGAAGACACTGCTGCCATTGAGAAGAATGTCGACGATGTCTATGAAGGTCTGATCGAGCAGGTCTATACCTATTACGGTCTCGAGCCTGCTGAGGATGCAACCGAGGAGGACAAGGCTTCCGCCCGCGCCAGTGCCATTGCCATGCTCGATTCCATGGGCTATACCCGCGATTACATCGTCCTGAACGAAACGGAAAGCTACAATTATGATAAGGTCACCAAAGCACTGACCGCCGATCTCTCCGTTTCCGAGGAAGATCTCCTTGCTTCATACAATTCCCATGTGGAAGATGACAAGGCTGCCTATGCGGATGATCCCGGACTCTATGAGCAGTCCAAATCCTATTATGGTGAAGAGCCTTTCTTTATCCCCGAAGGCTTCCGCGGCATCACCCACATTCTCCTCGCAGTGGACAGCGATCTGCTCAGCACCTATCAGGATCTGCAGAGCCGCTATGAAGAATATGCAGAACCCGTTGATGCTGCTCAGGCAACCCCCGAAGCCGAGGCTGCCGCAAGCGAAGAGCCTGCTGTCACGGAAGAACCTGTCACCGAAGAGCAGGTCGAGGCTGCACGCCAGGCCGTCATCGCATCTGTCCAGCCCACCATTGATGAAATCATGAGCAAGCTGGCAGCCGGCACTCCCTGGGCCGACCTCGTTGCTGAATACAGCACAGATCCCGGCATGTCTCAGGAACCCTACAAGACCAATGGCTATGAAGTGTATGCAGACAGCTCGGTTTATGACCCCGCTTTCGTACAGGCTGCCTTCTCCATCGACAATGTCGGCGATGTCTCTGCTCCCTATGTCGGCATGTACGGCATTTATATCGTGCATTACACCCGTGATGTGCCCGCCGGTCCGGTGGAACTGACTGATGAACTGCGCGCTACCCTGGAGAATGAACTGCTGTCCACGCAGCAGAATGAAGCGCTCGACGCAGCATTCACTGCCTGGCAGAATACAGCCGGCATTGAGTACACCGAAGCCGGTGCAACCTACCGCCCTGAGTCTTCCGAATCCATGGATGACGCAGCAGCCATCGGCGAATAATCCCTGTTTTCCCAGAGGACTGCGCATGATGCGCAGTCCTTTTTTCTGTCTTGTTTTATAGCTTTTTCAACCCCTCTGGCGAAAGTCAAAGAGCCGTAAACGGCTTGCATTCCTTCGTTTCATCTGCTAGAATACACAGGAAATTGCATATGGGTAGGAACCCTTGGAGGTACTATGCGTATTTTTCTGGATGCAATGGGCGGTGACAATGCGCCGCAGGCACCTGTAGACGGCGCACTGGAAGCGCTGCGTCTCTTCCCTGACCTGGAAATCAGCCTGGCCGGTGATCTGGCTGTGGTTGAACCGCTGCTCAAGGACTGCGACGATGTCAGGAGCCGCATCACGCTGGTCGATGCGCCTGAAGTCATTACCAATGATGAAAGTCCGGTTATGGGTGTCAGAACCAAGAAAAAGTCCGCAACAGTGATCGGCATGCTGCAGCTCAAGGCAAAAGAAGTCGACGGCTTCGTGTCCTGCGGCTCGACCGGCGCAGTGCTCGCCGGCGGCATGTTCCGTCTCGGGCGCATTCCGGGGATTGAGCGTCCTGCCCTGGCCCCTGTTCTTCCGACCGGAACCAATCCCGGCGCACTTCTGATTGACTGCGGTGCCAATGTGGACTGCCGTCCGCAGTATCTGCTGCAGTTCGGCATGATGGGCTCCATCTACATGGAGAAAGTCATGGGCGTCAGCAATCCGCGCGTCGGCCTGATCAATATCGGTGTGGAAACCGACAAGGGCAATGAACTGGTGAAAACCACGTATCCCATGATGGAAAAAGCGCCGTACAATTTTGTCGGCAATGTGGAAGCGCGTGAAATCACCAACAACGCAGCCGATGTTCTGGTCTGCGACGGCTTCTGCGGCAACCTGATTCTGAAGTTCATGGAAGGTGTCGCCAAGTCCCTGCTGAAAATCATCAAGAAAGAACTGCTTGCCGATACCCGCAGCAAGATCGGTGCTGCTCTGGCAAAGCCTGCTTTCGGACGTGTCAAGAAAGATATGGACTACTCCGAGGTCGGCGGTGCTCCCCTTCTGGGTGTGCAGGGCGCTGTCGTCAAGGGACATGGTTCCAGCAATGGCCATGCGATCTGCTGCGCCATCAAGCAGTGCAGGAAAATCATTGAAGGCCGGGTTCCTGAACTCATTAAACAGGGTCTTCAGTCCATGCTTCCCGAAGAAGAAGCATAAACCACGGCAGAATCCCGTTTTCACGGGCTGCATATATTGAATGTCTGGCCACCGGCCTGAGGAGGTACCTTATTATGTTTGATAATGTTGTTGAAATGATCAGCAAGCAGCTGAAAGTTGACCCTTCCACCATTACCCGTGAATCCCGCCTGATTGACGATCTCAAAGCAGACAGCGCCAACATCATGGTTATGATCATGGATCTGGAAGACCAGTTCGGCATCACCGTTGAGGATGATCAGATCATGAAAATGAAGACTGTCGGCGACGTCGTTGATTATATCGAAAGCCATAAATAAGAAACCACTGATGACGCTCCGGTCTGCCGGAGCGTCATTTCAAAGCGAACGTTATTTCGGGAGAGGAACCAACATGCAGGATTTGCAGAGGGTCATGAATGCGCTGGGTTATCATTTTCATAACCCTGCCCTGCTCAGGCAGGCACTGACCCATCCGTCCATGAAGGAAAACAATAATCAGCGTCTCGAGTTTCTCGGTGATGCAGTCCTTCAGTTCATCATGAGTGACATTCTCTACAGAAACCATCCGAAGGATCAGGAAGGCAACCTGACACATCTGCGTGCTCTTCTGGTCTGCGAAGATGCGCTGAGTCCTGTGGCGCAGTCGCTGGGACTCGGCCAGGCGCTGCTCATGGACCACGGTGAGGAACTGACCGGGGGCAGAGAGAAGCCGAGCGTTCTGTGTGACGTCATGGAAGCAGTTCTTGCAGCTGTATACCTTGACGGCGGACTGGAAGAGGCAAGAAAAATCATTGTCCGCTTCTGGCCGAAACCCGAAGATGTGCACCGCCCGATGCAGGACGCAAAAAGCCGCCTGCAGGAATTTCTCCAGCAGGACGGTTCCACCTTCCCGGTGTATGAGATTATTGGTGTCTCCGGACCACAGCATGACCCGAAGTTTGAGGCGGCTGTTTCTCATAACGGTTCAGTCCTCGGACATGGATTTGGACGCACGAAGAAGGAAGCAGAAAAAGCTGCTGCCCTCGATGCGCTCAATGCTCTGGGAGACCTTCCATCTTAATGTTTCAGCAGGCTCTGCCTGCTTTTTTCATCTGCCCGGATATGCGTTACAGCTCATTTTTTTCCGGTGTTTTTTCCTTCTCAAGCTTCCATTCCCCCCTCAACTATGTTACAATCTGACTGAACGTAAATGTTCAAAATAAAATATTCGGAGGAATTATTATATGAAGTGGGTTTGCTCAGTCTGCGGTTACGTTTACGAAGGAGAACAGGCTCCTGAACGCTGCCCCGTCTGCAAGGCTCCTGCCTCCAAGTTCATCAAGCAGGAATCTGAAAAAGTCTGGGCTTGCGAGCATGTGGTCGGCGTAGCTTCCGACGCTCCCGAAGAAATCAAGAACGGCCTGCGTGAAATGTTCAACGGTGAATGCTCTGAAGTCGGTATGTATCTTGCCATGAGCCGTCAGGCCATCCGTGAAGGATATCCTGAAATCGGTGCTTTCTATGAGAAGGCTGCCTGGGAAGAAGCAGAGCATGCTGCACATTTTGCTGAACTGCTCGGCGAAGTGCTCACCGATTCCACCAAGAAGAATCTGGAAATGCGCGCTGATGCAGAGTATGGTGCAACACAGGGCCGTGCTGATCTCGCCAAGAAAGCCAAGGCACTCAATCTCGACGCTATCCACGATATCGTCCATGAAATCGGACGCGATGAAGCCCGGCATGGCAAGGGCTTTGAGGGGCTGCTGAAGAGGTATTTCGGAAAGTAAGCACTGTCGGAATGGGAAGGAATGACGCGCATGAACAGGAGAAGAATCATTGGCTTTCTGCTCATCCTGCTGAGTGTTATTCTGTTCTTGTTCGTCGGCTCACAGATCACGAAATATGTTTCGCTGACAGGACTCCGTCTAGGCGCTCGGGTTGACTATACGCCGCCGTATCCGAATCATGGCCTGCTGGTTGTCAGCTGCGGTATGCTTGGCATAGTTCTGCTTCTGGTCGGTCTGTATCTGGCCTCTCCCCGATATAAATAAGGAATTTCGGCAAAGCCATCAAGGGCCTGCTGAAGCGGTATTTCGGCAAATAAGGAGCGCGCACAATCATGGCACTTTTCAGGAAGGATCCTCCCAAGGCATGTCCAAAATGTGGGAAAGCTGATGGCTGGCGCGTACTGACGGCTGAAGCATCCCAGGATTATGTTAACCCGGGCTCAGCGGTGAATTCATTCTCATCAGCTCCCATCCGCAACACTTTTAGTCAGAACCTGACGGGTGCGATGGGCAAAAAGAGCAGCAAGCTCCGCTATCACTGCGACAGTTGTGGATACGAAAAAGCTTATTGACGAAGCCTGGCACGGGAAGGGCTTTGAGGTCCTGCTGAAGCGGTATTTCGGGAAATAAGGGAGATACGATCCATGGCACTTTTCAAGAAAGATCCGCCCAAGGCCTGCCCCAAATGCGGAAAGGCTGATGGATGGCATATCCTTGACAATGAAAGCTCAGCGGTCGATTTCGGTGACCGCTACAGGGAGACACTTCGCCCCGGCGGATTTTCCAGCAATCAGTTTACAGACATGCGGATCCAGAACAACAGGACCGGCGTCCTGACGTATCATTGCGATCAGTGCGGATACGAAAAGGCATATCATGTCTGACGTGACAAGGCCTTTGAGGGACTGCTGAAGAGGTATTTCAAATGGCAGCAAACAACAAGATTCCGGAAGAACTGGAAAAGGATGTTGATTTGCAGGTTGAGAAACTGATCGGTGAAGGCGGTTACTTGGGATATTGCCATTTGTTCTGGAATACAAAGAAAAGGATTCTTCGTGAGCAATATGGCATCGATTGGAAAACACCTGCCGAAGAACATCCGGGGATCATCTTCGATTAATCCGTGCTGCGAAGCCCATCACAGCAAAGTATTCTAGGGGCTGCTGAAGTGGTATTTCGCGAAGTGAAAGCCCCGCTGCGCGGGGCTTTCTGGGGAATTGCTTTACAAGGGCAATTCCTTTTTTTTTGCAATTTACGGCAAAAGTGTGAGAAACAGTGTGAAGTCGCACTGCAGCCCTCACACTTTATGGGCAAAAAGTGTGATTTATATATGAACAGGCCACTCGCGATCTGTTCTGTATCTATACCGATGGTTCAGAATTGCTCCATACGGGGAACTCGGTTATAATGATGAGGCCGGTTTTCTATTCCTTGCAGGGACAATAAAGCGCGTGATCCTCACCGCAAAGAATGACGTGACCTGTAAGTTCCTCCCCTACATGACTGGGAAGATTTTGGATGGAAACAAAAATGCATCGCAAAGCTGTGTCATCAGTGCTGAATCCGGTATAGACCTGGTGCTTCGGGCCTTTGTCACTATGTCAAGAGAGAATCTCGCAAAAACGGCAGAGATCAAGCTCGCGCTTCGACAACATTACAAAGAAAGCGACCATGAGAGACAGCCTGAACGCTTACCACGAAGCGAACCTGAAGCCCTTTGAAAAGCCTGTTGACTGTATCTGCAAAAAAGGAACTGCCGCGCACGCTGCTCGGAAAAGTCGATTTCCGGGCGATGGAACACATGCGAAGAATAAAAAGGAACATTGATATTTATGATGATAGGCGCCGATAATAAGTTGCTTGAAAAGTATGCGGGACTGATTACCAGTGAAAAAGACCTGACCGGAGACAGCACGCCCTCGATTTTGTACGGCTTTCTCTGCAGCAGCATGCGGCACCTGCTGGATGAAGATCCGCAAGCCATTACTCCACGCAGCATACAATGGAGAAGAAATATCCATTTTCTGATCCGGGCAGTGGGACCCGCCTTCTTACACGAACGGCAAATCATTGAAAACCGGAATTATCTTCGCAATCCGAATACAGAAACCCCTTTGCCGGATACAGGAATCCAGTTGCCCACAGCCCCTGTGATCTGGGCTGCAAATCATGGCTTCAAAGATGATGTGGCGGCAACCATTCTTGCAGCAAAGAGACACACCTACCTGGTGTTGGCAAGCCTGCCGGTTTTCTTCAATACCCTGGATGGTATCAGTTCATGGGCAATTGGTGTGATCCTCGCAAATCGAAAGATTCGGGCCAGCAAAAAGACGGTGATACCCAAAGCTGTCCGGTGTCTGAGTTTGGGTGCAGATATTGCCATGTTTCCAGAAGGCGTCTGGAATAAATCACCGAATCGCCTGCTTCTTGATCTTTGGCCAGGTATTTACAGAATCGCCTGTGAAACAGGATCGATGGTCGTTCCTGTTGTTCACTATATCAGAGACGATACCAACCAAGAGAAACACAACCCCATTCATACGGTTGTGGATGATCCCGTGCGCATCGATGACCTGTCTGAAAGCGCTGCGCTAAGCTACCTCAGGGATATCATGGCGACATGGTATTATCTGATGATGGAGAGATATGGGAAATCAACTCGGGCAGAAATACTGAGGGATGCCAGTGGTTCTACCGAATACTGGGAAAAGAAATTGTCAGACCGTTTGAAAACAGTTTCTCATTATGACAGAGACATCGAAATATCCGCTGATTATCGGCCACGATGGAAAACGGAAGCCCGGACAGTCTGGGAACCCATCGCAGCAGTCAATCATATCTCAGTGGAAAACGCAGACGCTGTCGCATTTGCCAACAATCTGATAGAACAGCTGAAAACGAATGAATTCCAGAGGCGGTTTTAATCTTTCTCTGGTACATTTTTCATTCAATCATCAGCAGTATAGCACAATCCGCATCATTTTAGTTCTTTGCGGATTGTGCTCTGCTGCTAAATGAGCAGACACAAGATTCACCGATCCGTGCCAACACCTTCATCTCTGAAAAAACCTCTTCCAACCTGAAAAAATCAAAGGACTATTGCAGCATGTTCAAAAATCCTGTCGTCAAATTCATCGCCATGTTCGTCATCGGATTCGTCATGATGGTTGCTGTACAATGGCTTGTTTCCATCATTAAGAGCACACCTTTCCAGATGAACTGGGTGTACAACATCGCCATGGGCATTTTCATCGCCGCAATGGATCTTCTCATTCCGGCCGACAAACGCAAAGAGAACCGCAAAAAGCTGATGGATTCCTTCAAAAAGTAAGCTTTCCCAGCCATCGAATGCCTTCTCCCATCCTTTGAGGAAAAACACAGGAAACACCGGCTCGCTGTTTTCTTTCGCATGGTAAACTGCTATAATTGAAGCAGTTCAGAATTCGCTCATCCGATACGGATTTTCCGGTTATATTTCCCTGAGAGGAGGATGGCAATGAACAAAAAGACTGTGGGCATCATTCTGACCGTGCTGGGCGTCGCACTCTGTGTCACGACCATCATGATGGTTGGATTCAATCTGGATACGACCGGTCCCATTGCCGGGAAAATTACATCCTATACTCCCCCGTTCAGAAATCACGGCCTGCTGACCATCTTCATTGGTCTCGCATCCGCGATCTCTTTCCTGGGCGGTGTTGTCCTGATTGCCCTTGAAAAGCGGAGGTAACAGGGGGCTGTCTACAGGTACTGTTCCCGCATTCCCTTTGCACAAAACAGCTGCAGACACGCAGCTGTTTTTCTGTAGCGCAAAAGCCTGCCGCCCATTTCCCTGTGTCCGTACCTTCTTCCTCTATTGCTGTCTCCCAACGGTCCCTGTATAATCAGCCGTGGAACACGCTGATTTCCTGCCTGCACAGCCTTCATCCGGCAGCCAGGATTTTTTTCAGAGGGAGGATACCGCCTTGAAAAGAAAACACTTCTCTGCGCTGATATGCCTGTTCCTTCTTTCCGGCATATTCATGGTTTCGTCTGCTTCTGCCGATACAGCCTTTTCATCCATTGATGCAGTCGAGGCTTTTATGGCATCCTGTTCGGAAAATGGGACAGCAGATTTCACCTTTTCCTGCAATGCTGAAACCTTTTCAGCTCTGTCTGCAGATGATTTTTCCCTGCTGTATGTCCTTGAGGCCAAATGCGGCATCGCAGAGGCTGACCTTCGCTATTCGGAAAGCAGCCGCACATTCCTGTTCGATCGTGTCGTCTATGATCATCTCCCCTGGGCTGAATGCAGGGATGAGAACGCGCTGCATCAGGCTGTGTCCCGCTTTGCTGAAAGCCGGGCATCTGGGTTTCGCCTCCTGCTCAGCCCCCAGCTCTGTCAGACGATGTATGCTGGCGGCGGTCTTCACATGTATGCCGCCTGGTGCGGAATCGCTGACCTGTCCGCAACATATTCCCTCTCTTCCGGCATTGTCTGCGCCAGGAACATTCTCTACAGCGATGTCCCTGTCACCTTCTGCGCAGATGCCCAAAGCTTTCTCGGTACTGTGGAGATGATGGCGAATTCCGGCGCAACGGCGTTCCGTGTCTGCCTGGATCCTGCTTTCTTTCAGAGGCTGGACAGCGATGCCGACATGCTCCGTCAGCTTCTCCTTTCCAGCTGTCTTGACCATTATTCCTACCTGAGAAACAATCTCCAGAAATCACTGATCTTTTCCGAAGTCACCTATTCTTTTGAGCCGCGTATCATCTGCCATACGGAGGATGACATCATCGGAGCGATCCGATCCATGGGCGTTTCCGGAAAGACCAGTTTCATGCTGATCCTCGACCATCCACTGTATGATGCGGTGTCCAGGAACAGCTTTCAGCGTCTGCACGCACTGGAAAGTGAAGCAGGCCTGTCATGGTGCACCCTTTCCTACAGCAGTGAGAGCAGCCTGCTTTTGTATGCAGATGCAGTCATCCACGCAGATGCCGTGCATCTCGCTTCTGTTGAAGCCCTCTGCACGCATCTGAAGGCACAGGCTGCAGAATGCCCCTCCGAAATGACCCTGTTCCTGACAGACAGTCTGTATGCTGTGCTCATGCATGGCCTGTCCACAGAGAATCAGGCCGCAGACGCTCTGGAGACAGCCGCTGCTGAGGCCGGGATTTTCCAGTATGCCCTGCGTTCTTCTGACAGCATGCATACCATCACACTCCATCAGATCGTCTGGTATCCCGGCGCAAGGATTCTGCGCGCTGCCCGGTCCGGGGATGACGCTTCTCTCACGGCCCGGGAAAAGGAAACCATGGTCCAGGCAGTATCCCTTGCAGGAGCATGCCGTGCTCACACGCCGCTGGAAACAGCACGAAACATTCATGACCGTCTGGCGGAAAGAATCACCTATACGCTCGAGAACGCCCCCGGGGAGTGCGATACAGCGGTCGGCGCACTGCTCAACGGCCGTGCTGACTGCGACGGCTATGCCGATGCCTTCTTCCTGACCGCCTCGCTGGCCGGCCTCCGTGTCCGCTGTCAGCATGGGTCCAGCTACCGGCAGGATGCACAGGATACACGCAACACGATCAGTCATATGTGGAATCTGCTGGAAATTGACGGAAGCTGGCGGCTTGTAGACGTCACCTGGGATGACACCGATTCAGACAATCCCTGCTATACCTTTTTCAATATCGGATATGACCGTGCTTCCCGCACGCATATCTGGAATGAATCCGTCTCTCCCCTGCTTGCTCCTCGCACAGACCTCACCGCGCGGCCTGCCTGGGAATACACCGTATCCGATCTGTCCGAAGCAGCCCAGGCCATTGACCAGGCTGCCGCGCTGCATCAGACCTGGTTTCATATCATCTACACCAATGAAGCCGGCGCGCAGACCCATGACGACATCATTTCCCTGATCCGCGAAAAGACGCATTCTTCCTTCAGTTATTCCTGGAATGACCGGCTGCTCATGCTGACCGTTCAGGATATTTCCTTCTGATTTCCCCGCAGAAAAAGAAGCGGCCAAAGCAGAACCGGATGGTCTGCTTTGACCGCTTCCTTGTTTATTTATGTCTCATCGTCTGTGCTGTCCAGTTCGCCTTCCAGCGTGACAAATTCCTTCTGAACATATCCGCGCCGTCCGTCGACTTCCACCTCATAGCTTTCCTTCGTTTCCGAGAGGACCACAACGGGTGTGCCGATCCGGATATTGTCCATCAGTTTTCCGCCGTCCTTGTAACGCACACGGATCTGGGCTTTTCCGCCCGTTTTGCCGTTCAGGCTGAGAACGCCCGGTGCCCCTGTCACATCCGACAGTTCAAACACTTCCACATTCTTTTTCGCGACATACCCTACGATATCGTCATACCGGACCTGCACCTGGTCCTCCAGAATGCCGAGCACCGGAAGGACGGTTCTGGCCGGAATGCTCTTGCTCTTTTTGCCCGCACTGTCTGTCAGATTGACAGCTTTTGTTCCGGAGACGCAGGCAGCCATGGGTGTCTCCGTGGAAGACCGCCAGACCAGACTGCTCGTCGGCACCAGGCGCTCTTTCTTGTTGACGGTGATGGTGCTCTGTACACTGCCGAACTGCACAAGGTCTGCAGGCAGGCTTTCACCGTTTTCTTCCAGGCGCAGCCAGTACGGCTTGATCAGTCTTACGCCGCGGCGGACCACATAATCGAGATCCAGATAATACGTCAGGCCGCCCCACTGCTGGGTTTCAAGATAGTAACGTGCTCCCGGCACCTGGGAGAGATCCGTAAATGCCACGTATTCTCCCTTTTCATTCCGGTAATACATATTGGCTTTCTTGATTCTCTCAAGCGTCACACCCGGCGCAGAGTCCACAGTTTCCACCATTTTGCCGTCATCGGTCAGATCGGCAGCCAGTGCGATGTGTCCAAGCACAATGGAGAAGGAGAACATCGCGCCGTCCCGGAATTCCCGGATGATCTCACTTTTGCTGTTCAGGAGGTCCGCCTGGGTCTGGAAGGTAAACTGTTCGGCCGCTTCGCGGATCAGCCAGACATTGCTGGTTCCGCCTTTGACCAGACACAGTGCATACTTCACGGCCAATGGGGCCGGCTCGGAATCCTCTCCCTCAATCCCCATCCGATGCAGGGCATGGGACAGCGTAAAGATGGCACATCCTGCCGCATCAAGATTGCTGTTTCTGTAGGCCTTGTCTTTCCACCAGCCGTCCCTCTGACTGTATGGACCGCCCGTCTGCTCGGGCCCGGGCTCCACCGCAAAGGCTGCTGTCAGCTGACGGGTTTCTCCGTTTTGATACGTCAGGTCTGCGTGGATCTCATAGTTTCCGGCTTCCCTCGGGCGATAGGAGACCTTCAGATGCGTATCCGCCTCCTTGCTCTGATAGATCTTCTGACCGTTGAGAAAGACCGTGTAGATGCAGGTGACATCCTTTTCATCCGCAATCTGCAGATCGACCACATCGCCGACCCGATACGCATCGCTCTGCCCTTCTGCACCGGCATGGCCCAGTGCCAGGACCGATAAAAGCAGAAGGAGGCTTATGATCAGTGTGTATTTCCATTTGTTCATGGCGAATTTCCCCCATGCATCCTGCCAGGTGTTATCCGTTTTCCAGCAGGATTCTTTCTGCACCGCCCCGCTCCGGGGCCTGAGTGCATAACATGGAGATATTAGTGCATTGCGATGAAATGTGCAAGCTGTTTATCTTTTCTTCTGCCGTCCGGTTGAAAAAGCTCCCGGCCGAAGCCGGGAGCCTGCAGATTGTCTTATGCTTTTTTCTCTTCCGTGGACGGGAAAATGATCTTGTTGACAAAGAAGAAGACGATCATGGAAACGCCGCCGTTGAGAACCGTCGTTCCGACATTGTACAGCCAGTCCGGAACACCCCAGCCGTCGTGGGCCACGGCAACCCAGATGCAGTTGATGGAGTTGACGATGCAGGTGATCACAACAAAAGCCAGGAAATACCAGATGATCTGCTTGACCAGATTGCCCTTGGAGCGGAACACGAAGTTCTTCTGGATCGGGAAATTGATGATTTCACCGATGGCCATGGCCACCATATAGGCACAGAAGTAGGCAATGCCGCCGTGCGCCTGGTCATATCCGAGAATGTTCCATTCAAACGTGACCCCCGCAATGGTCAGCGGCATGGCCGGCCAGCCGAAGGAACGGTCTCCCAGACCGGCAAATGCGGCGGGAAGGAACTGCAGCAGCAGATACTTGAACACAGTAATCAGGTTGCTGACGATCACAAACAGACCGCCCTCACGGATCCACTTCGCCGCAGCGGGATGTTTTTCAGCAAACTTTGCCCACCAGCTCATTTCTTTTTTCCCTCCATCTTGGAAAGCTTCTTTTTCCTGAAGAATCCGGCGATCAGCCGCCCGAGGCCGCGGTGCCAGTGACCGTTGACCATAAAGACAATGGCATCAGCCATCCTCATGGTAATCATGCCGCCTGTCATCTTGGCCGTGCCGCGGAAAGGCATGTTGAACATAAAGAGAATGTTCAGGTCCGGTTTTCCTGCCGCAAGGCTCTTCTTTCTCTGAGAATCCATGACTCTGAAGACCAGGCGCGCAATCGGATTCTTTGCACGCCCCAGCTGATCGAGCGGGTCATTGATGCTGAAGGTCTCTCCATAAGTGCTCGCGGGAATCTCCCGGCCGATCAGAGTGCTGAAGGATGTATCCGGCACAGCAGGGAGCTGCTCGACGGTGAGGAAGCCCGCTTTCGCCGTTTCCGGAATCTCTGCATCGGTACCCTGCACGTCCACCTTTGCTGTCAGGCGGATGTCGCGCACACTGGCACCGACCTGGATCTCATAGCTGCCGCTTTCAATCTCCCAGTTGTTGGTTCCGACATTGAAGTAGCGGAACGCCTTGTCATCCAGCTTCACCGTCACCTGGCGGGTCTCCCCGGCCTTCAGGCTGACCCTGGCAAACCCTTTCAGTTCACGTGCCGGGCGCATGATCTTTGAATCCGGCAGCGAGACATAGACCTGGGCTACCTCATCGCCGTCGACCGTGCCCGTGTTCGTGATCTCGAACGTCACTTCATCCCTGTCCGCCTTCAGGTTGTCATACCGGAACGTGGTGTAGCTCAGGCCGTATCCGAACGGGAAAGTCACCGGGCAGTCGGCAGTCTCCGTATACCGGTAGCCGACAAAAAGATTCTCTCTGTATTCGCTGGTTTTCTGCGCACCCGGATAATAGTGGCTGACCGGCAGATCCTCATAGGTCATGGGGAACGTTTCCGTGAGCTTGCCGGCCGGATTGACTTCACCGGTAAGCACCTTCAGCATGGCTTCCGCCGCAGCCTGGCCGCCCAGACCGGCCCACACGAGGGCACGGCAGTGCGAGAGCCAGGGCATTTCCACGGCGCTTCCGCCGGAGAAGACCACCACGGTATTGGGATTGACCTTTTCCACTTCTTCCAGCAGACGGATCTGATTGGAAGGAATCCGCATATGCGTCCGGTCCAGGCCTTCTGATTCATACTCCTCAGGCAGGCCGAGATACACAAGCGCAATATCCGCTTCCCCGGCAATCCGGACAGCAGCCGCAGCCATCGCGTCGTCCCACTTGTCCTGACGGGTAAAACCAGGCATATAATTCTCCGCATCGGAGAATTCATTCTGGATCAGCCGGGTGGTTGTGAGCACTTTGTAGGAATTCACCAGGCTGGATCCGGCTCCCTGATACCTCGGTACTTCAGCGAAGTCACCGATCAGTGCAATCTTTGCGTCGCGTTTGAGCGGGAGGATATTTCCCTCATTTTTCAGAAGAACAATGGATTTTTCTGCAGCTTCCAGAGCAATCAGATGCTGGGCTTCCAGGTCCGCCTCCGGCTTTTCCGCCAGCGAGACATCCATCACCAGGGAAAGCAGTTCTTCCACCCGAGCGTCAATCTCAGCCTCTGTGATCCTGCCGTCCTTCACGGCCTGATAGAGCTGCGTGGGGCTGTCATCCCCCGTGCCGGGCATTTCAAGGTCCGCACCGGCCCTGACGCTTTCCACGAAGTCATTGCATCCGCCCCAGTCGGAAACCACCGCACCGCGGTAGCCCCATTCTCCGCGCAGAATATCGCGGAGCAGGTGCTGGTTCTCGTGCGCATACGTGCCGTTGACCGCATTGTAGCTGGTCATCAGGGTTTTCGGATGTCCTTCACGGATCGCGATTTCAAAGTTGGTCAGGTACAGTTCGCGGAGAGTCCGCTCATCCACAACAGAATCATTCGCCATCCGGTGCATTTCCTGCGCATTGGCAGCAAAATGCTTCGGACACGCGCTGATCCCCATGGACTGGACGCCCCGGATACAGGCCGCAGCCATTTTTCCGGCCAGGTAAGGATCCTCCGAATAATATTCAAAGTTGCGTCCGCACAGCGGGCTGCGCTTGACGTTCAGTCCCGGTCCCAGCAGAACACCGACTTCCTTGGCAGCCGCTTCCCGGCCCAGGGCTGCACCGACCTTCTCGGCCAGTTCCGGATCCCAGCTGTTGGCCACCGTGGCCGCAGAAGGGAAACAGGTTGCCTTGACACTGGCGTTCAGTCCGAGATGGTCACCCTCGCCTTCCTGTTTGCGCAGACCGGAGGGGCCGTCTGACAGCATAATCGACGGAATCTGTGCGCCGGGGACTGCTCTGGTATGCCAGACATCTTTGCCTGACAGAATTCCGCATTTTTCGGCAAGGGTCATCTTTGCGATGATCTCCGCATACTGCATGCTCTGTCCTCCATTCCTGTAAATACAGCATCATTGTTCTCGATGTACTTTGGGTTCTGTCCTGTACTATACCATATCCAATTCCGAAAGAACAAGCTACAGTTTCACAAAAAATGTATACATATAGGCAAAAAGTGTCCAGAAAATCGTATTTTTCAGGCTCAGTCATGGGTTTTGACACAAAAAAACCGGGACGCCGTCCCGGTTGCACCCAAAGAAGAAAAGTCGTTACTGAAGAACCGACGAAATGACATTCTTCAGATTGTCCCAGATCCCGGAGATGTCAGAGAGCGAGAAGTTCGCGTCCGTATTGACCCCGATCATGGAGAGCAGGGAGCTGGCATCAAAACCGCCTTCGCCATTCCCGCCCAGGAGGCTGCCGACAGAGCCGAGGAGACCGGAAGCACCGTCACCCAGGACGCCGGACAGGAGACCCTGTGCATCGGAGAGACTGGAGAGAATGGAATTGTCGCCGCTGAGCAGACCGCTGACTGCGGGCACAATGCTGTCCAGGAAATTGGTCTTGAAATTGGCCAGTGTGTCACCGCTCAGAGAAGAGACCGCATTGGTCACCATCGAGAGCAGGCCGTCCGCATCGGTGGATGCCAGATTATTGTTCACAGCAAAGCCGAGAAACTTGGATGCCAGACTGGCGATATCCAGTGCCTTTGTCTCGCTTTCCATGTCCAGTTCAGCGGTTTCTTCAAACAGCTGGGTCAGGTCAATGTCCTGCGTTTCTTCTTCCGCAACAGCAAAGGTGATGACGGAGAAGAGCATCATGCAGGCAAGAAGAACAGAGAGAATGCGTTCAGTTTTCATAGGTATTACCTCCCGGAATTGATTTGCCTGTGCGGCATGGCGCCGTATGTTGTTTGTCAGGAAAAATGTACGACCGAATGCCCAAATTGTCAATAGCCGCTTGTCGTGCAGCCTGTCAGACCCATCCCATCGTCCGCATCAGATAAATCCAGAACGTCATGGTAAAGGAAGACAGCAGCGTAGTCAGCATCACAGCCGTCTGTGTCAGGGTTCCCTCGTGTCCCATGTTTTTCGCCATGATATAACCGGCAACCGTTGTGGCCGAACCCAGCATCACCATGATGGCAATCAGTTTTTCCCGCCGGAATCCCAGGGCAACTGAAACCGGAAGAAACAGCAGGGCAAAGCCGATCAGCTTGAGCACAGAAGCCAGGACGGCTGACCCGGCACGGGAGCGCACACTTTTGAATTCGACCTGTGCCCCCATCGCCATCAGCCCCAGCGGCGTCGCGGTCTTTCCGATATCGCCCAGCGCTTTGGAGACAATGTGCGGCATGGAAAACGGGAGCAGGGATGCGATGCAGCCAAAGACGATCCCCAGAATGATCGGGTTGGTCACAACCCCTTTCAGCGTCTTTGCGAACTGTCCTTTTTTCACCGCTCCCCCGCCCGGCCTGAGAAAGGACAGGATCAGCACCGCCGCAATATTGTAGATGGGCACCGAGCCTACCATCATCAGGGATCCCATCGAGGCATCCCCGTACAGGTTTTCCATATAGGCCATGCCGAGCAGCGATGCGGACGAGCGGTAGCTTGCCTGCACAAACTCGCCCCGGTCCTCTTCCCGAACTGCGAGACGTGCGACGAGGAGCGAAAGAAGAATGCTCAGAATCGTCACGAATGCGCAGAACAGGACAAACCCTGTATCCCATACCCGGAGGATCTCGACGCCGGAAAGCTGAACGAACAGATTCACAGGCAGCGCGATCCGGAATACGAATGCATTGGCCCCTCTGGTAAACGCCTCGGAAAAAACACCCAGGCGCCTGAAAAGGATGCCCGCCATCATCAGCAGAAACACCGGCATGGTCGCTTCCAGTGAATAGACCAAGTTTTCCATACGCTTTTTCCTCCTGTCCTCTCCGTACTTCCCTTCATTCCGGCAAGTATAATCATTCTTTGGCGGCTTCGCAACCCCGGCAGCTCCTGCACATGCAGGTTCTGCGCTGTGCCTCATCGTGTCTGCAGGAAAACACGGCGTGAGGGAGAAATGTATAAAGAACCGCTTCTGAACCCGGAAGCGTACCGGAAGCGCCGCAGTCCTGACAGCAGAGCCTGCGGCCTGTGCACATGCCCCATGCAGAAAAAGCCGGGCATGCCTGCACGCCTTTCCACCTCCGGCCTTCTGCTGTCTGAAATTCACGTGAAATGAGGCAGCATCTTGGAAAAGCGGAATGTAACCATCTTTGTGGCAGGCAAGCCCTGCTCCTTTACCACCACCGATTCAGAGGAGTATATCCGCCGTCTGGAAGCCGCTGCCAATGATGTTGTCAAGAAAACGGCGCAGGCGACGCACCGCAGTCTCCAGTCAAGTACACTGCTCTCTGTGGTCACGCTGGCCGATCAGCTTCTGCGTGCCCAGGAGGCTGAAAAGGAAGCAGCCCAGGAACCGGAGAAGACCAAAAAGAAAACGCCCCGCCCCCGCAAAAAAGATGCAGCTGATGCCTCTGATCAGATGACGATCTGGGATGTCATGGAAAGCCCGTAAACCGGGCTTTTTCTTTTGCGTCCGGCCATCGCCGTCGTTGACTTTTCCCGGTGCCCTTCCTATACTGTTTTCAGCATCCCGCCCGGCAGAACCTGTCCGGACACAATACAGAAAACATATCAGCAGGAGGATTATCCATGATCATTTATGTCAATGCCTCTGCCGGCCTGGACGGCAACGGAAGCAAAGAAAGACCGTTCCGGAGAATCAATGAAGCGGCCCGTATCGCCATGCCCGGCGATACCGTCACGGTTGCACCCGGCGTCTACCGCGAATATGTCAATCCCATCCATGCCGGCACGCCGGAAAACCGCATCACCTACCGGAGTGAAGTCCCGCTCGGCGCGGTCATCACCGGTGCCGAAGAAGTGAAAAACTGGGAACATCTCGACGGCAATGTCTGGCGCGCAAGAATCGACAACAGTGTGTTCGGTTCTTACAATCCTTATACCACCTTCGTCTACGGCGACTGGTATTTCGCCGGAAAAACAAAGCACACCGGCTGCGTCTATCTCAACGACCGGATGCTCTATGAGGCAGCCTCCCTCGAGGAGTGCCGGGAAGGCGCCGTCTATCCCTGCTCCTGGGTGCCGGAGGAGTCCGTCTATAAATGGTACAGCAAGCAGGAAGGCGGCTGCACCGTGCTCTATGCCAATTTCCAGGGGGCTGATCCCAACAGGGAAAACGTGGAAATCAATGTGCGCCGGGAGTGCTTCATGCCCGACAAAACCGGTGTGGGCTATATCACCGTCTCCGGCTTTACCATCTGCAAGGCTGCCACGACCTGGGCACCGCCTGCCGCCTATCAGGACGGCATGATCGGACCGCACTGGTCCCGCGGCTGGATCATTGAGGACTGCGAGATCTATGCCAGCAAGTGCGCCGGCATTTCCCTGGGCAAATACCTCGACCCGGACAACGACCACTACTTTACGGTCAAGCATGTCAAGAGCCCGACCCAGATGGAGCGCGATGCCGTCTGCCGCGGCCAGTACCACGGCTGGACCAAGGCCAATGTCGGCAGCCACATCATCCGCCGCAACAATATCCATCACTGTGAGCAGGGCGGCATCATCGGCCGCATGGGCGCTGTCTTCAGCATCATTGAGGACAACCATATCCATCACATCAACAATATGATGGAACTGGGCGGTGCCGAGATCGCCGGCATTAAGCTGCATGCCGCCATCGATGTCATCATGCGCAGGAATCACATCCATCACTGCACGATGGGCATCTGGACGGACTGGGAGGCCCAGGGCACCCGCATCACCCAGAACCTCCTGCATGACAACCAGAAGCCTGCCTTCGCCAAAATCCTCAAGGGCGGCATGATGAGCCAGGATATCTTTGTCGAAGTCGGCCACGGCCCCACGCTCATTGACCACAACATTCTCCTGTCGGAAGCCACCCTGCGCCTGGCGACCCAGGGCGTCGCCATGGTGCACAACCTCATCTGCGGCGCGCTCACCTGCGTCGGCGGCGGCACCGGTCCGCGCTATACCCCCTATCACATGCCGCACTGCACGGAGGTCATGGGCTTCATGACCATCCTGCACGGCGATGACCGTTTCTACAACAATATCTTTGTCCAGAAATGGCCCGCCGAGGACGTCACGGTCATGAGCGACAGCGAGGAGAACAAGTCCTTCTCGGAAAACCGGGAAGTCGGCACGCATGTCATGGATGACTATCCCACCTATGACGAATGGATTGCCCAATTTGATATGGACTCCGACGTCCCGAACATGGCCAAGCTGGCGCCCGCGCATGAAGGCAGACTGCCGGTCTGGGTGGACGGGAACGCCTATTTTGCCGGCGCCAAAGCCTGTGTTCATGAAAACAGAAACCTGGTCGACAATACAAGTGAAGTCTATGTCGAGCTCGAAGAAAAAAACGGCCGTCCCGTGCTGCGCACCAACGTCTATGATCTCCTCGGTTCCTTCCGTGCTTCCATGATTTCTTCCGACACGCTGGGCCGCGCCTTCGAACCGGAGGAGCGCTATGAACAGCCCGACGGCACCGACATTGTCTTTGATTCCGACTACTTCGGTGCGCATCGCGGTGTCGATGTCCTTCCCGGACCGTTTGCCTGCGGAAAAGATGCAGACAAACCGCTCTGGTAAGCAGGGAGGTTCTCTATGCCCCGTCTTTCCTTTCTCATTGTCGGGTCCGGCTACCGCGCCGAATACTTTGTGCGCATAGCCCGGACCCATCCGGACCTGTTCGCCTGCACGGTTCTGTGCCGCTCGGAGGAAAAAGCAGCGCATATGCGCTCACTGGGTGTGCCCGCGGTCCTGTCGGAAGCGGAAGCCCTGGAGATGCATCCTGAAGCCGCTGTCATCGCGGTGGACCGGGAACACATGGCTTCTGTTGCCATGCACTGGGCTGATCTCGGTATCCCGGTTATCACGGAAACGCCGGCCGGTGCCTCCATGGACGAACTCTGTGCGCTCTGGGAAATGCACCTGCGCGGCGCACGCATTGTCTGCTGTGAGCAGTATATCCGCCATCCCCTTCTGCTTGCAGGACTGCACGCTGTCGAAGAAGGATGCCTCGGAGAACCGCAGTCCGCGTATCTCTCCCTGGTCCATGACTATCATGCAGCCTCCGTACTCCGGCACATGCTCAACACCGGCCACGAAGGTTTTGTCATGCAGGGATTCTCCACGACCTTTTCGGTCCTTGAATCGGACACCCGATACGGTACCGTGTACGGCGGCTGTGAGAAAGACCAGGCCCGGAAAACACTCCTGATCCGCTATGATTCCGGAAAAACCGCGATCTATGACTTTGCCCCGGTGCAGTACCGCACCTACCTGTATTCCCGGCATCTGACCCTGCGCGGCAGCCGCGGTGAATGGACCGACCGCATTCTCCTGCATGCAGGGCCTGACGGAGATTTTCAGAAAACGCTGCTGATGCCGCATCTCCCGGAGAAGTACCGCTGCCTGGACACCCAGTCGCTGCGTGAACTCCGCAAGACCTGGACGCCCGAGCTCTTTCTGGATACACTCTGGGATGAATACGCGATTGCGACCTTCCTCCTGGATATGAAGGATTACCTGGAAGGCGGAAAGGAACCCTATCCGCTCTGGGAAGCCCTGGACGATGCCCATTTCTGGCTGCTCTCTGAAAACCTGGGCGAATCCCCTGCGGCCTCCGGCGCCGTGCCGTGGGGGCCGGACTGATCCCGTGTGCACATTTTCTGCAGATTCCGTTTCATCGGAATCTGCTTTTTCTGTCTCTTTTCTTACCCGCTGCGTCTCCTGATTTTCCTTGACATCAGCCAAAATGGGAATACAATGATTATGGTTAGACATTCCTATTATTGACACAGGAGGTACTCTTATGAAAAGACTTCTGTCCCTTCTGCTCGCCTGCATGATGCTCATCTGTGCAGTATCCTTCGCATCCGCTGAGCAGAGCACGTACACCGGAACTGCCAAGGGCTTTGGCAGTGACGTGACCGTCACCGTCACCCTCGACGGCGGCAAAGTGGTCGGCCTGGATGTCGACGATTCTCAGGAAACCTACACACTCGCCGGTATTGCCCGTGAGGACACGGTGGACAAGCTCATCGCTGCCATCCTCGAGCAGGGCAGCATTGACGGCATTGACGCCACCACAGGCGCCACCTTCACCAGCAGTGCCGTGCTTGAAGTGGTCAAGGCTGCACTCGAAGGCGGCGTGAGTGACGCGCCGGTTGCTTTCACGCCCGGCACCTATGAGGCCACCGCGGAAGGCTACAACGGCCCTTCCACCTTTGCTGTCACCTTCTCCGAAAACGCACTGACCGATGTGCAGGTCGTCAGCAGCACCGAAACCGCCCATGTGGGTGATATCGCTTTTGCTCCCATGATCGCTGACATGATCGCCGCCAACGGAAGCGGTGTGGATGCCGTCGCCGGTGCCACCTTCTCTTCCCGCGCGCTGCGCGATGCCGTCAATGATGCCGCACAGCAGGCCGGCTGCACCAACCTTGACGCCTTCAAGGCTGCCACGGTTGCCCATGACGCCGGTGAGGCCGTCGATCTCACCTATGACGTGGTCATCGTCGGTGCCGGCGGTGCCGGCATTGCCGCTGCTGCCCAGGCAGCACAGGACGGCAACACCGTGTTGGTCATTGAAAAGAACGCCGAAGTGGGCGGCAACACCCTCGTTTCCGGCGGTCAGTATCAGAGCGTCATGCCTTACCTGGTCTGGGATGCCAATGACCCCGACGCCACCACCGGTGTCTATGCCTACAACGGAGAAACCTACAACAAGGTCAAATCCGTTCAGGGCTGCATCAACGAGCTCAAGATGATCCTCAACTGGAGCGAGGAGCCCTTTGATGAAGCATGGTATCAGGACCACGAGTTTGTCGCAGGCGATGCCCTGGAACTGAGCAAGCACGGCGTACATGCCGAATATCTGCCCGTTCTCCAGGCGCTCAAGGCTGAAATCAAGGCCTATCTGGACTGGGCACAGCCCAAGCTGGATGCAGGCACCCCTGAAAATCAGCTGACCCTGTTCTCCACCCTGAACCTGCACATTTTCCAGACCTATTACGGCGGCCTGCGCCAGAGCGCGGACAAGACCCAGTGGATCTACGGCGATCTGGACCTGGTCAAGCAGTTCATCGAAGGCGGCCAGGGCCTCAAGGAATGGCTCGAAGCACAGGGTGCCACCTTCCGTGAAGACAGCCAGCCCACCCTCATCGGCGCCCTCTGGTATCGTGAGAATGAATTCATCGGTTCCACCGTTGACCTCGACGACGACGGCAATCCCGAAATGGGCCGCTGGGGCTCCTACTTCGCAGCACCCATGAATACCCTTTACAAGGCCAACGAAGCCAACCAGATCATGCTGCGCACAACAGCCAATGAGCTGATCGTGGAAGACGGCAAAGTGACCGGCGTCAAGGCTGTCAGGTATGACGGAACCGAAGTCACTGCCCATGCAACCAAGGGTGTCATTCTCGCCACCGGCGGTTATGCCGCAAACATCCCCATGGTTCTCTCCGAGAACGTATACTGGAGCTCCGATTACCTGACCAACGCAACCAAGACCACCAACCGTTCCTCCCTGCGCGGCGATGCCATCACCATGGCTCAGGCTGTCGGTGCTGATGTGACCGGTCTCGGTTTCACCCAGCTCATGCCCATCTCCTGGGTTGACAACGGCAACCTCGCTTTCGGCGGCGGCAACTATGCCTGCTGGATCAATCCCACCACCGGCCATCGCTTTGTCGATGAAGGCTCCGAGCGCGACGTGCTCTCTCTGGCTGAATTCCGCAATGGTGTTGAAGTCAACGGCACCAAGGGCGTCTTCCTCGAATTCTACAATGCGGAAGAAAAGATCCCCGGCCCGATCCAGCTCGCTGAGGGTGACTATGAAGGCCGTTACTATCGCCGCACGATCGATCAGCTGCCCGAACTGCTCCAGCATCTGGGCATGGAAGCGGATCCCGCGGTCATCATCGAAACCATTAAGGCCTATGACCAGGCAGTCATGGGACTGGGCGAGTTCCCGGATGTCGGCAAGGCCATTGCTTCCCGCTGCATCGGCAACGTGCAGAAGGATGAAAACGGCAACTATCTGCCCGACACCTATGATCTGGAAGGCACCCTTCTGACCATCCGTCTCATGGCGCCCTCCACGCACCACACCATGGGCGGTCTCAGGGTTGACACGAACCGTCACGTGCTGAACACCGAAGGCGCCATCATCCCCGGCCTCTATGCAGCCGGCGAAGTCACCGGCGGCATCCATGGCGGCAACCGTCTGGGCGGCAACGCGATCGTTGAGATCTTTGTCTCCGGCCGCACCGCTGCACAGGCTGTCATGGCTGACAATCAGTAATCTCCTCCCGGCCGCGGCAAACCGCGGCCGGTTTTTCCACTAAAAAAAGCGGGAGTCCCCGCTTTTTTCCTGCTTACAGCATCGCTGTCAGAATGGAACTGGCTTCCAGGTGCAGCGGATAGAAGTCCTCTCGAACCTTCAGGTAAAAATCCTGCGGCTTTTCTCCGGCATTGAGAACGACGACGGTCAGTGTGCCGTCCGGATTCCGGGCCGCTGTCACTTCCAGATCCCTGCTGAATGTGCTCGTGCCGGCACGCCGGCTGCCCGGCAGAATGTATCGGGAGAAATGTCCAATATACTCAAGCGACATTCTGCGGATCAGTTTTTTCTTCTTCGTGTCATACATCAGCGGTGCATCGCAGTAATTCGCAACATGATTGGGCCCGCCCTTTTCATCGAGCAGGAGGTTCCATTCAATCAGCGTGTCTGCCCCGTGATTCAGGTCGCCGATATATTCGTGCGCATATTTTACCGCACCGAGCAGTTCCTTGTCATTGCCGTACAGGCTGTGTTCCACGCAGCCCTCGGAGAACACCAGGCGCTTGCCGGGAAACTCCTCGCGGATCATGCTCAGCACGTCAAAATGATCGCCCGTGTACCAGTGGAATGCAATGCCGCCCACCATGGCGCGCATCTCGTCATCGGAGATGATTTCCATCGCACGGTCCAGGGCACGCTCCTTGTTGTGATCCCAGACAAGGAGACAAATGCGCTCCGACAGTCCGTGCCGCTCCAGCGCTGGCCCGAGATGGCACCGTACAAACTGCCGCTCATCCTGCCCCGTCATGTTGCAGCTGTCCCATGTCTGACTGGCATTGGGCTCATTCTGAACAGACAGCAGACGGACGTCCATGCCTTCCTCCAGAAAATGCTCGACGGTCCTGACCATGTACTCAGCCCAGCGGTCTGCGTAAACTTCCAGCAGCTTTCCCCCATGCTTTCTGGATCCGTTCGACTTCATGTAGGCCGGCGGCGACCAGGGCGTGAGCATCAGACGGATCGGCTGTCCGGCCTTCGCCGCAGCATCCCGCAGAAGCGGGAACACATACCGGTCGTTTCTTTCAAAATCCATATGCTCGAGTTCTTCGTCCTTCGGATCATCGTCTGCTGCATACATTTCCGTTCCGAAGTCGGAAGAGTCAATGGATGTTCTTCCCCATGTATAGCCGAGACTGCCTGCGCCGAAGTAGGTATCCATGACTTCCCGGCGTGTCTCCGCATCCATTTGGCTGTAAACATAGCCTGCGGCGTCTGTAAAGGCCCCGCCAAAACCCTGGATGGTCTGATACAGTTTGTCCGGATAAACACAGACCAGAGCCATCTCCCGGTTGGACCGTGTTGTGTCTTTATCGATTTCCATTTTCACGGTGCAAAGCTTCCCGTCCTTTACACCGCTGATATGAATTTTCATGTGCCGGTCTCCTTCTTTCCTTTGCTGAGGGAAGCGTATCATGTTTCCATCATTTTGTCATCCATTTTCTTCGCAGAAAAACAGAGCAGCGGCCTGCTCTGTTTGGTCTGTTCAGTATTCTCCCAGCCATCTCGGGGATGTCTCCGCCACCGCTTTTCCCTGTCGGAGGCTTTCCGGCACATTGAGCACCCGCTGGTTTCTGCTCCCGCGGAAATTCAGTTCCAGGCTGCGCTGAGCGAGGATGAACGGGCCGTCAATGAGCACGTCCAGCCGGGACAGAAGCATCTTCTGTGCATCCGTTCCGGAGAGCAGGTCTTCAAAAAGATACCCCGTATAGGACGCCAGCTCATAGTGCTGCTCTTTAAGACGATCCGCCAGCGGCAGCAGTGCTTCTGCCTGCGCGAACGGCTCCCCGCCCGAAAACGTAACGCCCCGGCAGAGCGGATTCCGGGCAATGATGGCCAGGAGTTCCTCCGGCTCCATCCATTTTCCGCCCTCAAAGGGCCAGGTCTCCGGATTATGGCAGCCCGGACAATGATGTGGACAGCCCTGTACATAGATGGTCGTGCGGATGCCCGGACCGTCCACAATGCTGTCACGGGTAATGCCGGCTGTGCGGATCATTCGTTCTCAGCCAGGCTGTGCTTCACGCGATCCCGCTCTTCCGCACGCTTGGCATCATTCCATTTGTCCATGGTGCCCACAAGATAGCCTGTGATCCGGCGGATGCGCTCAAAGCCCACGCCTTCACCCAGTTTTTCATCCCGATTGTCCAGGATCACTTCATTGTCGTTGTGTACTGTCTGATTGTCCATACTCATATCCTCCCTGTTTCTGTTTTTATGCCTTCCGCATCTCATTCAATACCCCGGAAGGCGACAATATCGGGATACAGTTTTTTCAGTTCCTCAATCCGGCTGGGCGGAACACGATGGCCTTCCCTGCGGCCGCAGCGCGGACAGACATCCCCAATCACGCCGACATACCCGCAGACCGGGTCGCGGTCCACCGGATGATTGATGCTGCCGTAGCCGATTTCACAGTCGTGCATCCACCGCACGACCTGTTCAAACGCTTCCACATTGCGCGCTGTATCGCCGTCGAGCTCCACATAGCTGATATGACCGGCATTGCACAGGGCATGGTACGGAGCCTCCAGGCGGATCTTGTCATAGGCTGAGATCGGATACCAGACCGGAATATGGAAACTGTTTGTGTAGTACTCACGGTCCGTAATGCCGGGAATCTTGCCGAAACGCTTCTGGTCCTGCACAATGAACTTGCCCGACAGTCCCTCCGCAGGCGTGGCAAGCAGCGTAAAGTTCATCTTCATTTCCTGCGACTTTTTGTCGCAGAATGCCCGCATATGCCGGATGATCTCGAGGCCTTTCTCCTCCATCTCCGGCATCTCCCCGTGATGGTGGCCATACAGCGCCGTCAGGGTTTCCGCCAGGCCAATGAAGCCGATGGAGAGCGTGCCGTGCTTGAGGACTTCACGGACGGTATCGGTGATATGCAGCTTGTCCGAGTCAAGCCAGACGCCCTGTCCCATGAGGAAGGGGAAGTTGTAGACATGCTTCTGCGCCTGGATCTCGAAGCGGTCCAGCAGCTGCTGGGCGACGAGCTCAAGCAGTTCGTCCAGCCGTTTGTAGAAGGCCGCTTCATCATGCTGACTCTCCAGCGCAATGCGCGGAAGATTAATCGATGTAAAGGAGAGATTGCCGCGGGAATAGGCGATCTGGCGGGTCGGATCATATACATTGCCCATCACGCGGGTTCTGCAGCCCATCGTGGCGACTTCTGTCTCCGGACGTCCCGGCACATAGTACTGCAGGTTATAGGGTGAATCCAGGAACACAAAGTTCGGGAAGAGGCGCTTGGCACTGACCTTGCAGCTCAGGCGGAACAGGTCATAGTTCGGATCGCCCGGATTGTAATTGACGCCTTCCTTCACCTTGAAAATATGGATGGGAAAAATACAGGTTTCCCCGTGCCCCAGGCCGGCATCGAGTGCGAGAAGCACATTTCGCATGGCCATCCGGCCCTCCGGCGTGGTATCCGTTCCATAATTGATGGAGGAAAACGGCGTCTGGGCACCGGCACGGGAGTGCATGGTGTTCAGGTTGTGGACAAAGCCCTCCATCGCCTGATAGGTATCCTTGTCGGTCCTCTTCAGGGCCCGGCTGCGCACACGCTGCATAAGATGCGCCATGACATCTGTCGGGACCCCCATGCCCTCTGACAGGGCTGCGGCGAGGCGGGAATCAAAGTCCGGCCGGTTCTCCAGCTTGGCCAGTTCTCCCTGCGTGCGTTCCACATCCGTCAGGATCTTCTCCACCGCATCCTGAAGGTCATCCTCGTCCTTTTCATCCTCAATGACTTCCGTCAGAATGCGCAGGAAATTCTTGTGATAGGATTTTCCCACGCCCTCGGCCATCGCGTAATCGAAGTTCGGAATGGACTGGCCGCCATGCTGATCATTCTGATTGGACTGGATGGCAATCGCGGCCAGGGCTGCATAGCTGGCGATCGACTGGGGCTCACGCAGATAGCCGTGCCCTGTGGAAAAGCCGTTGTGAAACAGCGTGAGGATATCAATCTGCGTGCACGTTGTGGTCATATGGTAAAAGTCAAAGTCATGGATATAGATGTCGCCTTCGCGGAAGGCCTTCGCATGCTCCGGCCGAAGCAGATACATTTCATTGTATGCCTTCGCACCGGCCGATCCGATCTGCAGCATGCTGCCCATTGCCGTATTGCCGTCAATGTTGGCATTGTCGCGCTTCAGATCGCTGTCAATGGCATCCTCCTGCGTAATCTCGTTGATGGTTTTCATCAGCGCTGTGTTGGCATCCCGCGTTGTGGTCCGGTTGGCGCGGTAGAGAATGTATGCCTTCGCGGTATCGTTAAAGCCGTACTGCATCAGCTGATGCTCGACGGTATCCTGAATCGTCTCAATATCCGGTGATTTGGCCGGAAAAATCGCTTCCAGTTTCGCCTCCACCGAATCCGCGACACGCGCAGCGTCCTCGGCATTGCCTTCCCGCACAGCTTCCATTGCACGCAGAATGGCCGAAGCAATCTTAGTCTGATCGTAGAGTACGCGGCGCCCGTCCCGCTTGATCACGCTCCGTATCATAGGAATCAGCCCCTCCATCTATTGTTTCCTGGCCTGAGAAAACACAGCCTTCGCTCTCCCGCAGAAGGCCCACATCTTGTGGTCTTGTGCTTTCTCCTGCACTGTATTATGTTCGGCCGTATTCTGTTTGTCAAGGATATTTTTGTCTCTGCTTTGTACATTTTGACAGCCCGGCAGAAGCTGTTTCCATCCTTTTTCTCATCCAAAATTCATCCTGATTTCACGAAAGGTATGCTATCATATCCCCGTCCCTTTTCCAGGACAATCGATGCAGACTCTATGGAGGTGCCTGAATTGGACAAAATCCCCGCTTTTTTGCGCTCACTGATCTACAGGCTCCGCGTCTGGCTGACCCGTTTCATGACAGGCCGGCACGGTGTGGATGAACTGTGCCTGTTTACACTCATGTCCGGTATCCTGATCTCCTTCATCGGCAGCATGTTTGGATTCATACTGCCCATCCTGGTCGGTTTTGCGGCTGAAATCTATACCCTGTTCCGGATCTTCTCCAAAAACCTTCCCAAGCGCCAGTAAGAAAACCGCAGATATCTGAAATGGTCCGGCAATGTCCGCTTTCAGATCAAGGCATTTTTTACCCGCCAGAAGATGCGCAAGGAATACAGATATTTCCGCTGCCCCGGCTGCAGGAGTCTGATGCGTCTGCACAGAGGACGCGGTGAAGTGGAAATGGAATGCCCCAAATGTCATACCCGATTCAAAAAGAAAGCCTGAGTCCCTTCCATATGAGCCTAATCCATGATACACTGTCATTAGGCTCATTTTTTATTCCGTCCCAACTTTAACGTTAAAGGAGTTACATGTATGAGCAAATATTCTTTCTGGTTTGTTGTCGGCTCGCAGTTCCTGTATGGACCCGATGTCCTGGATACGGTCGCCGCCCGTGCCTCTGAAATGGCTGAGGAACTCTCCAAAGTGCTTCCCTATCCCCTGATTTACAAAGTCACGGCAAAAACGAACGCAGAGATCGCTGACGTCGTCCGCGAAGCCAACTATGACAAAACCTGCGCCGGCATCATTACCTGGTGCCATACATTCTCCCCCTCCAAGATGTGGATCAACGGACTGGCCAGTCTGCAGAAACCCTACTGCCATTTTGCCACACAGTACAACCGTGAAATTCCCAATGACGAAATCGACATGGATTTCATGAACCTCAATCAGGCCGCTCACGGCGACCGCGAGCACGGTTTTATCGCCGCACGCCTGCGCATGCCGCGCAAGGTCATTGCCGGCTACTGGCAGGATGCTGAAGTGCAGCAGCGCATCGCTTCCTGGATGAAGGCTGCCATCGGCGTGGCCGTGTCCAGGGAAATGAAGGTCATGCGTTTTGGCGACAACATGCGTGAAGTGGCTGTCACCGAAGGCGACAAGGTCGAAGTCCAGATCAAGCTCGGCTGGCAGGTCAACACCTGGGCAGTGGGCGATCTGGTGAAGGAAATGAACGCTGTCACGGAACAGGATATCGACAAGCTGGTGACCGTTTACGAAGATCATTACGATATCGCCACCGACAATATTGAAGCCATCCGGTATCAGGCCCGTGAAGAAATCGCCATGCGCCGCATGATGGACCGCGAAGGCTGCAAGGCCTTTACCAATACCTTCCAGGATCTCTACGGCATGCAGCAGCTGCCCGGACTGGCCAGCCAGCACCTGATGGCCGAAGGCTACGGCTACGGCGGTGAGGGCGACTGGAAAGTCTCCGCCATGACCGCCATTCTCAAGGCCATGGGTGAAAACGGCAACGGTGCCTCCGCCTTCATGGAAGACTATACCTATCACCTGGTGAAGGGCTCTGAGTATTCTCTGGGCGCTCACATGCTGGAAGTCTGCCCGTCTGTGGCTGCGGACCGTCCGCGCATTGAAACCCATCACCTGGGCATCGGCATGAACGAAAAGGATCCGGCCCGCCTCGTCTTTGAAGGCAAAGCCGGAAAGGGCATTGTCTGCAGTCTGATCGATATGGGCGGCCGTCTGCGCCTGATCGTGCAGGACATTGAGGCCGTCAAGCCCATCATGCCCATGCCGAACCTGCCCGTTGCCCGTGTCATGTGGCGCGCCATGCCCGATCTGCTGACCGGCGTCGAGTGCTGGATCACCGCCGGCGGTGCACACCACACCGTGCTGAGCTATGACGTCACGGCCGAACAGATGCACGACTGGGCCGCCATGATGGACATCGAATTCGTCCACATTTCCAAGGATACGACCCCTGAAAAGCTGGAGGAAGAGCTCTTCCTGAAGGACCTCGCCTGGAAGCTGAAGTAATTCCGCCCTGTTTCATCCCGTCCGTTCAGCGCATCGGACGGGATGCTTCCTCTTGCAGGAATGCAGAAAACCATTACAATAGTCGTATCAGGGAATCCCTTTTGTTTCATCCTGTACACTATCCGAAAAGGAGCCGATATCATGCTTGAAGAACTGCGCAAAGCTGTCTGGGAAGCCAATATGGAGCTTCCGCGCCGCAATCTGGTGACCTATACCTGGGGCAATGTTTCCGGGATTGACCGTGAAAAGGGCCTGATCGTCATCAAGCCGTCGGGCGTCGAGTATGAAGATCTGACACCGGAAAAGCTGGTGATCGTCGATCTGGACAACAAAATTGTCGAAGGCAATCTCAATCCTTCCTCTGATACCAAGACGCACGTGGAACTCTACCGCGCCTTCCCCACCCTCGGCGGCATCGTGCACACGCACAGCCCGCATGCGGTGGCCTGGGCTCAGGCCGGCCGTGACATTCCCTGCTACGGCACCACGCACGCCGACTATTTCTATGGCCCCGTGCCCTGTGCACGCAGCCTGACGGCCGAGGAAGTCGACGAGGATTATGAGCGCAATACCGGCAAGGTCATCATTGAGACCTTCACCGAGCGCGGACTGGATCCGAAGGCTGTGCCCGGCGTCATCTGCCGCAATCATGGACCCTTCACCTGGGGCAAGGATGCCGCACAGGCCGTGTATCACGCTGTGGTGCTGGAAGAAGTCGCCAAAATGGCCCTGTATACCGTCACCATCGACCCCAATACGCCGCCGGCACCCCAGCATGTGCAGGACAAGCATTACCTGCGCAAGCATGGCCCGAACGCCTATTACGGACAGAAGTAAACATCCCCGTTCCGACACACACAAAGAGCCGGCTCTCCTGATGGAAAGCCGGCTCTTTGATTGTATTCAGATGGTTTCGGGGTCCCCTGCTCCGAGTGCAAAGACCGTGGGGATAAACAGGAAGTTGGATCCATGGCTGCCCGGCAGGTGAATGAAATGGCTGTCCGGGTCCGAGCGCATCCATCCGTCAATCACCTCAGACTTTGCCCCGGAGATTCTTTTGATATTCTGCGGTGTTCTCGGTTCCTCCAGATAGGAGAAGAGCAGATCCTCATGCATGGAGATGAGCTGATACCGGTCCCCGGCCAGCAGGCCTTCCTTCACCAGCGCGTAGTGGTATTCGACATATTCAAACATGTTCTCATGCCGGAGCAGCGCAATCCTTCCGCGCCGCTCGCCCGGCGTCTTTTCCCGCTTCCAGTCCGCTTCTCCCTGCGGTTCAGCATGCCAGAATACGGGATACATGTCGACCCATCTCGCGGTTCCGTCCTTCTGCGGCCACGGAGAAAGGCACTCCTGCAGATCGGAAAAGAGAACTTCCGGGGACAGCTCCTCATCCAGAAATTCCATGTACAGAAACAGCTGCCGCCCATAGCGGTACATGGCAGATGTCATGGCCCCGCCCCGGCGGATCAGGGCCGCCGCCTGCTCTCTGCAGAGGGTGAATGCAGCCTGAGCCTGTTCTTCCGGGATCTCCCGGAGCTGCGCGCGGTACTGCTTTCGAATGACGGTCTTCATGCTTCCTCCTCCCAGGCAATCCGCACATGTTCGCACGCTTCCGTCTCCGTCAGCGTGCCGTCCCAGGCTTCATTTTCTCCCTCAAACCTTGCCTGGCTGTCGCGCAGTGTCAGCCCGTGCACGCTTCTTGCATACAGGGCAGGAATCCGGTGCGGATAAACATGCCGGCCGGAGGGCTGCTCGTCAAACAGGCCGCCCTTCTGCGTGCCCGTGTGCCGGAACGTCAGGTCCAGGTCCGAAAGACGCACATGTTCGATGGGCGAATCTTCCTCGCCGCCCAGGAACACGCAGCTTTCGCACGTCAGCTGCACATGGTCCATGGAAATGTTCCGGATCACGCCAGGCTTCCTGTCGGAACCCTTTCTGGGTGTGCAGCTCACAAAAAGCGGTTCACCCTTGCCCCACCATCCCGGCGCTCCGGGAATATCATACGCGTCCGCATAGCGGCGGGTGGATCCGGTCAGGTGATGGACCTGGATGTTTTCCACGGTGCCGCCGTCGCGCACCCAGATGCCGATGCCCCTTGAGCAGCGGTCCACCACACAGTCGGACAGCACAATGTTCCGGATATCGCCCCAGGTTTCCGTGCCGATCTTCAGCGCCGAATCCCTTGAGTGCAGCACGCACCCGGAGATCGTGATGTTTTCACTCGGCCCGTATCTGCGTGCCATGGGCGCTGTGGACTTGACCACAATCGCGTCATCCCCGGTGGAAACCATGCAGCCGGAGATCACCACATCCTGACAGCTGTCGGGATCAATGCCGTCATTGTTGGCCCCGCGGTCATCGTTCACAATCCTGATATCATGGATGCGCACATGCCTGCAGCCAGCCATATGCAGGGTCCAGAAGGCGGCATCCTTCAGGGTGACATCCTGCACTGTCAGGTTTTCAATGTCCTCAAAGAGGATCATGCGCGGACGGAACGCACTGACGCGCTTGGGGCATTCATGGAATCCCTGATCCACATTCGGGTCAGTGAACACCTTATCCCCCTGTCCGTCAATCGTACCCAGACCGGAGATGGTGACATTCTTCTGATGGGCTGCGCCGAGGAAGAAGCCGCCGCCCCATCCGTCCACGGCTACCTGGTCTGCATCATCCACCGGGAACGGGGAGATATCCTCTTCCTTCAGGGAAGAGATCAGCACCGCACCGCTTTCCAGGTGCAGGTCTACATTGCTTTTGATGAGCACCGATCCGCTCAGGTATCTGCCCGCCGGAATCCGCACGCGTCCGCCGCCCTGTGCATGCACTGCATCAATGGCCGCCTGAATGGCCGCGGCACAGTTGATTTCCCCGCCCTCGCAGGCGCCGTAATCCAGAATGCTGCATTCTGCCATAACTCTTTTCCTCCTGTATTCTCATCAGGTCCGGATCTTCAGGATATCCTCCAGAAGACCGTCATCCTCAAACACCATGTATTCCCGGATCTTCAGGCTGACCTCCTGACCCTCATGCAGGAAACGGTGTTCATAGCCATTGGTGATCACGCGCATCAGGGAATCTCCCACGCGCACCCGGCAGTCATCCACATCGCCGAGATAATACTGGGTTTCCAGGGTGCCCTTCAGCTCACCGTCTGCGCTGAATATGATGTTCTCCGGCCGGATGGCGACATCCACCCTGCCCGTTCTCGGGCCGTCATAGGCAATGGACTGCCCGCCCATGCCTTCCAGATAGATTCTGCCATCCCGGACCTCTCCCTTGAAAAAGTCCACTTTCCCAAGGAAGTCAGCGACAAACTGGTTTGCGGGATGATTGTAGATTTCATCGGGAGTGCCGGACTGCTGCACAACGCCGCGGTTGATGACGAAAATCCGGTCGCTCATGGCCATGGCTTCTGCCTGGTCATGCGTGACATAGACCACGGTGATCCCGGTCTTCTTCTGGATTTCCTTGATTTCAAATCGCATGGATTCGCGCAGCTTGGCATCCAGATTGGAGAGTGGTTCATCGAGCAGAAGCAGTTCCGGGGCCGCCACGAGCGCTCTGGCCAGTGCCACGCGCTGCTGCTGTCCGCCGGAGAGCTGATTGGGCAGGCGCTGGGCGTACTGGCTCAGATGCACAATGTCCAGCACCTTTTCCACCTGCTCACGGATGGTATTCTTCGGTGTCTTCTTGATGGTCAGGGGATAGGCCACATTGTCAAACACGTTCATGTGCGGCCACACCGCGTAGCTCTGGAACACCATCCCGATATTGCGCTTTTCCGGGGGAATGAACGTTTTGCCGCCGGAAACCAGCTGGTCCCCGATGTACAGTTCGCCCGTCGTCGGCCGCTCAAAGCCGGCAATAATGCGCAGCATCGTTGTCTTCCCGCAGCCCGAAGGCCCAAGCAGGGTCACAAACTCCCCTTCCTGAAAGGTTTCGTTGAATTCCCTGAGCACCACGTTGTCGCCAAAGCTTTTGGTAACATGCTGAATCGTCACGGTTGCCATCGGTATCTTTCCTTTCTCAGATGGAGAATTCTCCCTTGGTCAGACGGTTGAGGATAAAGTTGAGGAAGACCACAATCAGCAGGATGCCGAACGCCATCGCGCAGCTCATCGGCTGGCTGGTCAGCGTCCAGTATTCATACAGCTGAAGACCGATTGTCTTGGTGGTGCTGGAATAGAGCAGTGTTGTCATGGACAGCTCATAGAAGCTGGGAATGAAGATCAGGAACCAGCCCGCGGCGATGGACGGGAAAATGAGGGGACCGGTAATCCGCCGCATTGTGGTCAGCCAGCTCGCACCGGACACCTGACTGCACTCTTCGAGCGAAACATGGATCTGACTCATGGCAGAAACCACCGTGCGCATGCCCATCATCAGATACTTCACCAGATAGGCTGCGATCAGAATATAGGCGGTATTGTAAATATTGATGCCAAAGTTGCCGCGCATGGTCATAATCAGCCCGAGTGCAATGACAACCGACGGCGTGCCCGAGCCCAGGGTGATCAGGAAATTGGGGATGCTCCGCCCGCGGACCCTCGTCCTCTGCAGGAGATAGCTCATCACGCACGCAATCACAAGACCGACTGTTGCGGAAACCGCGGCAAAGATCAGGGAATTCTTCAGACACCCGATCGTCTCCGCGCGGGCAAACACGGAAGTCCAGTTGGTGGTGGTGAAATTGGCGGCATCAAACACGCTCTTCCCGATATCCACTTTAAAGGATGTGGTGAGGATCGTGACAAAGGGCAGCACGACCACAATCACCGCAAAGAGCGAGACAAGGATCGTCATCGGGATGCGCCAGGACCGGAGCTCCACAATGGCCGGCCGGACCGACTTGCCGGACACGGTAATATACTGCCTTTTGGCCAGAAGGACATCGGAGACAAACAGGATCAGAAGCGCAACCGCCATGAGGAACACGGCAAGTCCGGTCGCATCATTCATGCCGGTCTGCCCCTGCCCCACATACTCGACAATTCTTGTGGTCACTGTATTGACATTGCCGGGAATACCGATAATCGAGGGGATCCCGTAGCAGCTCGCCGCGCTGATGAACACCAGGAGCGCGCCGGCAATCAGGGACGGTGTCATCATGGGCAGCGTCACGGTCAGAAGCGTCTTCACCGGGGAGGCACCGGAAATGCGGCTCGCCTCTTCAAGCGACGGATCCATCTTTTCCATCGCGCGGCTGATGGTGATAAAGGCGTAGGGATAATAGAAGGTGGTGAGCACCCAGATCATGCCGGGGAGCGTATAGGCATTGAGCGGTCCCGGGGCATCGCTGAGGCGGAAGATCACGCGCAGCCACTGGTTAATCGTGCCGACATTCGGGTTCATCAGGCGCAGCCACGCCATGGCCCCGACATACGGCGGAACCATATAGGTCAGGATGAACAGCGAGCGGAAGAACTTTTTCCCGTACAGGTCCGTGCGCCCCACCAGCCAGGCCAGCGGGAAGGCAATCGCAGTGCCCAGAATCATGGTGGCAAAGGCCGCAATCAGCGTATTCTTCAGCGCTTCCAGGTTCATGGAATACGTGTACAGGCGCTGCATGGTGCTCAGCGAGAATGTGCCCTCCGGGAAGAAAGCGCGGATGAGCATATAAATGGACGGGAAGAGCTGGAAGAGCAGCAGGAAGTCGACAATCAGCAGGATCATGATCCATTTGAAGTCCACAATCCAGGTCTTTTCCGCCATCATAAGCAATGTCAGCAGCAGTGTGTCCAGCATCAGGAGAATACCCAGCAGCACCGCGGTACTGCTGTTGCTGACAATCAGCTGCCAGCCCCAGGAGACTTCCGAGCGTGCAATCATCCGGAAGGCTGTCAGCTGCTGCTCCTTCCCGCGCACACTCTTTTTCAGGCTGTTGACATGGTCGGTCAGATCGCTGCCGGCAGAGCCTCCGCTGATAAAGAATGCCTGAAGCAGCATGGCCTGACGTTCCTTTCCTGTCAGCCCTTCCGCAAGCGGCGCGGCTTCCGAAGGCAGCGGCAGGCTCTCATCTGTCATGCACCGGAGCAGCTGCAGCCGCAGGGCCTTTCCATCCGCTGCACCGAGCAGTTCCTTTCGGCCGGACGTGCTGACTTTGGGACCATTGACAAGATAGGTGGCATACAGCAGTTTCCCGGTGATCTCATTTTTCCGCTCCCCGCTCTCCGCGGCGAGCTTTGCGGCCTCATCACCGGCCCCTGCCTTCTGGTTCTCCCACGCATCCCTGAGCAGATCCGCCATCGTGCCGTCGATTTGAGACCGCTCCTGCTCCCCCAATGCATTCAGGTCCGGCTGCACGATGTTTTTCCATGCATCCGAAACCTGACCGGAAAGAGCATAGATTGCCCGGTATGCGCTCTCAGAGCTGAAGCCCGAGGCACTGAACTCGCTCTGCCCCCGGACCCCCATATAGGCCATGACGGCTCCGAGCAGAAAAATCACAGCCAGTCCGATCCTGGTGACCAGCTTTGCAGGCTCCCGCTGCAGAATCTCCCTGCGCGGGTCTGTCGAACGCTTCACCTGCATGCCACCTCCTGTCTTGTTATACCGAACGGGGAAGCCGCTCAGCGGCTTCCCCACATGCGTTTTCTCTGTTTGGCTTTTACTGGGTCACCTTGACCGACCACAGATTGTTGATCTCTTCGCGGTTTCTGTAAGCCTTCTCCCAGTCCACACCAATGTCCTTCTTGATCAGCTCATTGGTGTCGATGGAGAGATACGGAACATCCTTCATATCGGCGAGAACGGAGTGCATGAAGCCCTTGAGGATCAGCTGCTGGCCTGCATCGGTCAGGAACCACTGGGCAACAGCTTCCGCAGCCTCAACATTGACATTCTTGGAATAAGCTTCATCCACAATCATCACGGTGGACGGGATCAGGACGACGCCGTCTTCGGGATAGATGACTTCCAGGTTGGTCACCGTGTTGCCCTTTTCCTTCTCATCGTAGAGATACTTGAGAATGGATTCTTCCAGGATCATGATCGCAGCGCATTCGCCGCTCTGCAGCTTGGCAATGGCGGTGGAGCCGGATTCACGCATCACGCCGTTTGCTCCGAGCTTGTCGAAGTACTCTTCACCATACTTGTCCAGCAGAGAACACACAGCAGCATACGCCGTGCCGCTCGTGAGCGGATCGCTCATGGAGATATAGCCCTTCAGCGCAGGATCATAGGCGAAATCCTTGAACGTGCGGGGAATCGTGACGCCTTTTTCCTTCCATTCATCCACCTTTTCGGGATTGTAAGCCAGCACCATGTTGCACACGCGCAGGGGGTACCAGTATCCTTCCTTGTCATACGGGAAGCGCAGGCGGCTTTCGGCATCCTTCACCTCGAAGGAATGCAGGTAGCCATAGTCCTTCATTTCCAGGGAGAAAGCCGGCTCAGCGACCATGAACATATCGCAGCCCAACGCCTGATCCCGCTTTTCACCCATTTCACCGTAGATCTTGGTGATCAGCTTGCTCGTGCCGGAATAGAAGAAAAAGCTGCCTTCATTGCCGGGCGTCAGGTTTGGGAACTCGGCCTTGATCGCCTGATCCATCATGTCCAGAACAGCCGGATACATGGAAGAATAAATCACCAGTTCTCCTTCCACGTCTTCATTGACAGCAAATGCCGTGACAGATACGGACAGCACCATGATCACGACCAGTGTGAGTGCCAGGATTTTCCTCATGATTCAGTCGTCTCCTTTTTATTTTTTTCAGTCCACCGAATGGACTCTGCATATCGGTATTCTAAACCATTGCCCCTGTGTTTTCAAGTTTTCCCCTGTGATTCCCCTGTTTATGCGCACAGCACAAATCTGTGGATGACTGTCTCTGTTTTCCTGCATCAGTTTGTGGTATGCTTGTACCAGTTCATTTTTCACGCCCATATTCAACTTTCCACCGGTATATTTTCCGGTTCATTATGAAAGGTATTGATTTCATGGCATATCCCAAACCACTGTCTGAAAAATCCCTTGCCCGCCTGTATGCTCAGTCCGGTCTTTCAGAGGAACAGATCGATTATCTGCACCGTTTTTTCCGCGCCTGCGCAAACCTGTACGGTGCGATTGACCTGCACGCCGTGTGGGACCTGTATCGCGAAGAACTCATGAGCATGCGGATTCACAGGAAGGACTTTTACTTTTTTTCCGGGATCGCACGCCGTGAATCCCAGCCGTATGCTGTCTATGAGATCGATGAACTCTACACGGAGGAAAAACGCGCAGATGGCAGTCGGGAGATCATTTCTTCCCCTCTGGTCTTAGCCGGGGTGGACAAACTGGTGCGTTACTACAGGCTGCAGAATCTACGTAAGAGTACGCCATGGTATCATGCCCCGGATATTCTGTCCTTTGCCGAGGCGAAGCTCCCGCCCGAGGGGGAGCATCTTCTCTCTTTTCTGAATTCACTGAAAGTGACAGCCGAGGTATCTCGTTCGGCATTCGGTGGTACGATTCCCTGCGAACACAGAGGCCTTCGGCTCGGTCAGTTTTCCTTTCTGAACTGCTTCGAACGGTTCGATGAAGAATACTATGCCGCCAGGTCCAGAGAACTGGCCTGGCGCAGGGAAGAAAGAGCCGGGACGGAGGCAGAAAAAATACTCCGGCAGTATCATCTGAGGCAATGTATCGGCTATCCCACGCCGACAGATTCACTCCAGATGGTTTTCAGTGAACTGCAAGAGGTTGGTGTCGAACTGTCTGATCAGCAAATGAATCATCTGCTGCAGCTGCTCCAGGATTTCCATAACCATACGCATCTCTGGCGCAATGGCGGCTGGTCGCCGTACGAACTCTACGATGTGACTCCCCGCACTTCCGCCCCGTCCATTTCCTTTGGGCCGGGCCTGCAGAAAATGTTTGAGGACGGTTCCATCGACAAAGACGAAACCATAAGAATGCTCCGGAAGATGGGGCTGAAAGTCATAGAATGACCGTTTTCCTTTTCTCACCCTGCCAGACAAAACAGCACAGACGATCAGCGTTTGATTTCCTGATCGTCTGTGCTGTTTTCTTCTCTTCCAGGGCTGGATCGGCCGGTATGTGGCTTCATCCCTGCTTGGCAATATCAAGGAAAGAGAGCTGGACGCCCTGCATGGGCAGGTTTCTTTCTTCTGTCAGGCTGCGTCGGCTGTCTCCGAGCAAGAGCGCTGCCAGTTCCCCGGCCGTTGTGGCATCCGGTGCCTCAGTCAGGCTGGCCTCGATCGGCACTTCCACCCAGCCTTCCGGCGCATCAGCGGCCTGAAAGACCGGCATGCCCAGCTGCACCGCATTGGGGAGAACGCCTTCCTCTTCTGTCCATTCCGGCTCCGTCTCTGCCTGTACGGGGGCTGTCCTGGGCGTTCCTTCCATGCCAGGCATGCAGAGCTGCTCGGTGTGCAGTATGTCCTCTGTTTTCTTCCGCCTTTCAATGCAGTGAAGCGATGCATGCATGCCGCAGGCCCGGCAGAGCCACTCGGCCGCAGCAAACGCTTCGCTTCTTGACATCTTCAGATCCATGCGGATGCCCGTCTCCGGCCCTGCCAGTGCGCCGCAAGAAGATGTCAGCACGACTTTTCCCGTGTACGGGCATGGAACATCATAGAGCGCCCGGATTTCCGCAGGCCAGTCCATCAGGAGGTCCAGGGCAAGGCGCTGAAGTGCATGCGCAGGGGATGGCGATGTATAGTTTCTCGCCCCTGCCTTCAGATGCCAGACCGTTCCCCGGCGGACATCGGTCAGTGCTTCCTCCAGATCCTGAAACACTGCCCGGTCTGCCCTGGTGCGCATCAGGTTCTGCCTGTGCATCAGGTCAAGGAGGTCAAGCGCTGCCACATCCGCATCGGAAAAAGGACCTGTCTTCTGCAGATACGCCAGAAGCTGCTTTCCCTTCCGGTGCCTCCGCAGCAGTTCCTCCCACACGGTCATGCTTTCCATCCCTGCCTTTCTGTTTCCTGCTGTCTTTCAGGCTGTAGTGTATCATGCCTCTCCCTGTCGGGCAAGTCAAAACTCTGCACCGAAAGGGCAGCGGATCATTTTCCGCTTAAAATCTGTTCTTCAAATCCGTTTTGTTTCTTCGAAAAACCGTGTTTTTCCGGGATTGTGCAGAAATTTTCGGTAGAATACCAGCTCGTTTGCATGTAAAGTATTATATGAGAAAACAGGAACCGCATTCCTGTCCCGCACTATCCGGCCATGAATGCCGCTGATCCTTCCTGTTCAGAAAGGAATGCTCTGCATATGGGAAATTACCGGAATTTCAAACTGGTGACCTATTTTGTTGCTCATGCAGCCGCCCGCATCCGGAAGGAAGAACTCGAAAGTCAGATTGCCTTTCTGGAAAAGTATATGCGTCTGGATAAGGTCTATCTCGAACCCTGGCGCGGCGAACTCGCCTCGCATGAGCAGATCGAGATGATCCGTGACGTGTTTCATGCCCACGGTGTGGAAGTGGCCGGCGGTCTGACCACCGTCATCCCCACCCCCGAAGGCGAGGATCCCAAACCGCGCATGTTTGACACGTTCTGCTACAACCATCCTGGCATGCGCAGCACGCTGCGGGAAGTCAGCACCTTTATCGGGAAGCACTTTGACGAGTTTATCATTGATGACTTCTTCTTCACGGACTGCACCTGCCCCGTCTGTGTGCGGGAACGTGACCTGTATAATCAGAAGCATCACACCACGGGCTGGGAAGCCTACCGTCTGAACCTGATGAAGCACGTCAGCCAGGAGGACGTCATCGGGCCCGCGAAGGCGGCCAATCCCAGGTGCCGCATCACCATCAAATATCCGAACTGGGCAGAGAGCTATCAGGAAACCGGCTACAATCCGGCCGCCCAGCGGCAGCTCTTTGACCGGATCTACACCGGAACGGAAACCCGGGATCCGGTCACCACGGATCAGCATCTCCCCCGCTACCTCTCGTTCTCCCTCATGACATACTTCGAGTCCATGTGGCCCGGACACAACGGCGGCGGGTGGTTCGACACGTTTGACGCCCATATCACGGAGCATTACCTCGAGCAGGCTTACCTCACCGCCTTCTCCAAGCCCCAGGAAATCATGATGTTCTGCTTCCAGTCCCTGCAGGACAACATGTTCACCCCCGCTCTCGGTTTCCAGCTCGATAAACTGGATGCCGTCCTGGATCTCGCCGGATCGCCGGTGGGCATTTCCTGCTATCTGCCCGACAACTGCCAGGGCGAGGACAACATCCAGGATTTTCTCGGCATGAACGGTCTGCCCATTGTCTGTACACCATATTTCCCGCAGGGCGCAAAGCAGATCCTGCTCACCCGCTCCTCGGCCTGTGACCCGGATGTGCTGCTCAAGCTGGACAAATATCTGCATGGCGGCGGCACCGCACTGGCCACCACCGGATTCTGGGAAGCCCTGCAGGGCAGCGGCATGGAGAACCTGACGTCCATCCGCCTGCGCGGACGCAGGGTGTCAGGCAATGCCTACCGCGTGGAAGAAATGTCGACAGACGGGTGGCCGGCCTGCACGTTCCCCGCCGGAGCGAAGTCTGTGTCCATCCCGATTGCGGAATTCCGCAACAATGCCACCTGGGCTGTTGTCAAGCTGCTTCACGGCGAAGAAAGCTACGGCCTGCTCCTTCGGGACGACTACGCCCGCGGACATCTGTGGACCATCGCTGTCCCGGACGCCTTCCCGGATCTCTACGAGCTTCCCGCCCCCGTCCTCAGCCGCATCCGTCAGGCCATCCCCGTACAGGGCATCTGGCTCGAAGGCGGGCCGCGCATCAGCCTGTTTGTCTATGACAACGATACCTTCATTGTCTATCCCTATGTCATGGACGGCGTACAGCGGCAGGTGGTTCGGGTTCATGTCGATTGCGCTGAAGCGATCCGTCCCGTGCCGGGCGGAAAGGAAATCGACCCGCTGTATACGCGGGGCAGTGAGTCCGTCTTTGAAATTCCCGCTGTTCCCGGCAAATTTACGCTCTACCAGATCATCAGAACCCCTTCCAGGTAACAGATTTGGTTCAACAAGGAGGCTTCTTTATGGATCTGTCCCATCGCAAGGCATCCGGTAAAGTACGTATCCTGCATACAGACAGGACGCCTCTGGCCGATTATCCGGTCCGGGTTGACCAGACCAGCCACAGCTTTCTTTTCGGCTGCGGCGTGTTTGACAGCGTCCAGCTGTTCAGGGAAACCGACCCCGAAAAGCAGGCTGTCATCCGCGCGCGCCTGGACAAATGGCTGAAACTGTTCAACTATGGCACACTCCCCTTTTACTGGGGGCGCTATGAGCCCAAGGAAGGAAAAACCGCCAGAGAAGAAACCTTTCAGGCAGCCCAGTACCTGCGCAAGCGCCACGTCACCCTGAAGGGACATCCTCTGTGCTGGCATACCGCCTGTGCGCCATGGCTTCTCAAGTACTCCAACGAGGAAATCATGCGCCGCCAGCTGGACCGCATCACCCGTGAAGTGACCGATTTCAGCGGCCTGATTGATCTGTGGGATGTCATCAATGAAGTGGTGATCATGCCCGAGTTTGACCGCTATGACAACGCAGTCACACGGCTCTGCATTGAGAAGGGCCGGGTCGGCCTTGTGAAGGAAGTCTTTGAGCAGGCCAGGGCCGCAAACCCCGATGCCACGCTCCTCATCAATGACTTCAACACCAGTCCGCGCTATGAGCAGCTGATCGCAGATCTCCTGGATGCAGGCGTCCCGATCTCTGCCATCGGCATCCAGTCCCATCAGCACCAGGGCTACTGGGGAGCTGAGAAACTCCACGATGTGCTGAATCGTTTTTCCCGCTTCGGCCTGCCGATCCATTTCACCGAAAACACGCTGATTTCCGGCGAACTCATGCCGCCTCACATTGTCGACCTCAATGATTTCCAGGTCGATGAATGGCCGAGCACCCCGGAGGGCGAAGAGCGGCAGATGCGTGAAATCACGGAAATGTACACCATTCTCTTCTCCCATCCGCTCGTTGAAGCGATCACCACATGGGACTTCACCGACCGCTGCTGGCTCAATGCCCCGTCAGGTTTCCTGCGCGCGGATGATTCCGAAAAGCCGTCCTACTTTGCGCTCCATGATCTCATTCACGGGGCCTGGGAAACCCACGAAACCCTGAAGACGGATGCCGACGGCTGCCTGTCCTTCACCGGCTTTAAGGGCAACTATACCCTGACGGCCGGCAGCCGGGTCATGCCCATCACCCTGGAGGAAGACATGTCTCAGGTGCACACCCTGATTGTCCCGTAATCTCCAAAATGCAGTCTGACCGCGCCTCCCTTCCCGGAGGCGCTTTTTCAATGGAAAACCGGGGAGCCATACACGCTCCCCGGTCTGCATCCGCCAGAAGTCCTTTCCCGGCCTCAGTTCTCGGTTCCCTCCCCGGCTTCCTGACCCTTTCTGTACTGCACCGGGGTCAGTCCGGTGATCTGCTTGAATCGCCTTGCAAAACTGCCCGGATCGTAATATCCGACCCGAACCCCGATCTCCCGGACCGGCATGTCCGTTTCCTTCAGGAGCTTCTTGGCCGCTTCCGCTCTGAGCAGGCTCAGATAATCAAGCGGCGACATGTGCATGCGCTCCTTAAAGGCTGTGGAGAGCCGTGTGGTGGAAAGATCAAAGGACTCCGCAATGGCTGACATGGAGATTTCCGGATCCTGAAAGTGTGCATCCATATAGGCAGCCACCTGGGAAATGACGTTTTCTTCGGTCTGCGTCTCCTGCTTCTTCTCGGTTCCCGACTGCAGAATGCTCTGGCACAGGCCGCGGAGCAGGTCATTGAGATCATCAATGGACTGGCAGGAAGTCAGAGAGAAGATATTGTACATTTCACGCGCGTCCTGCATGGTGGACAGTTCCATCGCATGCTCCCGAATCAGGGTGTCAATGACGTCATTGTAGATCATGCGGAAGGCAAACGGTGACATGCTGGTTGTTTTCAGGAAGCTCACCAGCTCCGCCATGCGCGCTTCCAGCAGCTCCGAGCTGCCCAGGACCACGGCCTGGGAGATGGCGGCAATCAGTTTCTGTGCCTTGGGGAGCACCTCTTCCATGTTGTGGGAGATTTCCTCATAGGCCAGGACTCCGTCGCCAGTGATAAAGCGGTTATCATATGCGGTCGCCGCTTCCAGATAGGCGGCCGAAGCACGCGCATAATCCGTCTGGATGCCCGAAAGGGCCACGGCGTAATGCCCTCCGCTGTCCGAAAGCCCGGCGCACAGGGCATCCGCCAGCTCCCTGGGTGCCTCCGGCCGGTCTGAAAAGACCAGGAAGAGGTTTGCACGGACCGCGACCAGCTCGGACATCAGCACCGTCACGTCCTGCACCGGCGCGATGTCTCCTGCATCCTCGCCTTCCTGAATACCGGAGAGCAGAATGGCGTAATACTTCCGGTCAATGTCAAACCCGATCTGCTGGGCCCAGTGGACCGCTTCCTCCCGTGTTTCAAAGCGCCCCTTGATAAACCGGATGACAAATGCATGGCGCTGCATGGGCAGTGCATTCGAAAGCCGTGATGCCAGCTCTGTATTGGACTTTGCCAGGGCCTGAATGCCGCTGGAAATCTCCTGCAGCTCATCCCTTGTCCCGCTGTCCCCTGTGCTCGGGAGAAGGCTGGAGATTTCCCGGATCGGGCGCACATGACGCGTGGCCAGGAAAATGGCCAGACAGATGCTGACCAGGCCGACGGCAGAAAGGATCAGAATGACGCGTGTTTCTGCCCCGTGCACAGCGTTTTCCAGATCGGATTTTCGAAGCACCGTGACATAGCGCATATTCCATTCCTTTGGCTCAGTGAACATGATATGATACGCGGTCCCGTTCTCGGTCATCTCATTTTTCCCTTCCGCCACGCACCGGAGCACCGCTTCATCGCTGACCGGCAGGTCACTGCTCCCGGCAAGAAGTGCATCCTCAAAAAAGATCAGGGTATTCAGATCCGTGTCAATGGCATCCTGAAACATGCCCCTGTACTTCTCCTGCTTGATCAGGAACAGGATGGTCCCGCGGTTGCTCTTGGGACTCGCGCCAAGGGGCAGGATGAACGTCACCACGTTCTGTCCGGATGCATCCATCAGTGTGGAAGTCACTTTCTGTGAAGGCAGAACCGTCAGATGATCCACCCGCCCAATCAGCCTGAGCAGTGTGTCCGGCTCCGTATTCTCATACTGCATGAGTTCCGTAAAGAGCGATGTGGTCATTGAGGCCGAGGAGGAATAGAGATAATCATCCCCTGCAAAATGCACATAAATCTGGTCGCAGATGCTGTTGGTGGCCATATAGGGCATCAGCTGCTTCTGCAGATCATACGCCTTCCACGGTTCCTTTTCATAGCTGAACGGAAGGATATACGGAGAAAGCCCGATCTGTTCGGCAGTATGCATCATGTTGTCGATATACTCGCCGTGCTGCTGGGCAATCCGGTTTAATCGGTTGACCTGGGTGGTCTGCAGGGTATCGCTGACCTGATGGTTGACATACCCCGTCAGATAGGCAGTCAGCACCGAAAAGACCACCATCAGCAGAAACAGGTAGCTCAGTGCATAGCGCAGAAATACCTTGGAAGGTCTTCGCATCGTGCGTGACACACTCATACCCCTTTCCACCGGTGATAGATCGTCTCATACAGCTGCCGGTATTCCTCAGCCCCCGCCTCCCGCAGTTCCTCAAGAAACTGCGCATAGCGCTCCGCATCCACGCCCTGTGTCATAAATTCCACAAGCGCCTGGTCAATAATGCTCTTCAGGGTGGTTTTCAGGCGGCTGATGCGTGCGCTCTCCTCCGCATTCTTCTGCATCACATTGGTCAGGAAGCGGAACGACACATCCTCCAGGACGCCGGCTTCCTCATACACAGCGCAGTACCGGCTCTTTTCCCTGCGGTGCTCGGCAGGAATATACACCGATTCATACCATGGCGACGGCGCCATGAACTGCCCGCAGATCACCGGCACCGTCTTGTACAGCTCATTATCCCCGGGAACGTACAGCACTTCATACTTTCCGTCCTCGCGTTTCTTCAGCGTATCACCGACCCGTCCGTTCTGGGAGACCAGCATATTCTCCGTTTCGAACTGCGCATCGAGCCAGCGAAGAGCCGCGTCCACATTGCTGCAGGTCGAGGAAATGGCCGCGCCAAACTCAATATCGTCAATCAGGCGCGGCAGGGCCGCCTTTGTTCCCTCTGCATGCACCGGAAGCATCAGCGTATAGTTTTCCGCCACATCCGGCTTGAGCGCCGTATTCCCAAGACGCCAGTAGCTGAACATGCCGGTGCTGCCGCGGTTGATCTTTGCACTCCAGATATTGCTCCCCTGGGTGATGCATTCCACGTCGAGAAGGCGCTCCTCAATGAGGGTATGCAGGTACTGCACAGCCGGAAGGAAGCTTTCCTCTTCCGGGGCAAAATGCATGTGCCCGCTGGCATCCACAAAGACGAACTCTTCATTGAGCGGGATGCCCCAGAAGGAAAAGAGGTTGTACACACCGGTAATGATGTCATCAAAGGTCGCTTCCAGCGGGATCTCGTCCGCCGCACCGTTCCCGTTCATGTCACTGTCCCGGAACGCGCGCAGGACGTCCAGCAGTTCATCGGTCGTCTGTGGCATGGACAGGCCGAGCCGCGTCAGCCAGGACTGATTGATGAAGAAATGTCCGGATGTGTTCACATTCTGGGAGATCAGGAACCCGAGCTGATAGATATGCCCGTCCGATGATGTCAGGCGTTCCCTGGTCTCCTGATTCATTTTTGCCGTATAGTTGGGCAGTTTTCCCTCATCCATGTATCCGTCCAGCGGCAGGACCAGGTGCTGGGACACCCCATATTCCTCCACATCCAGCGAGCCCCGCAGGATCAGGTCCGGATAGGTGCCCGATGCAAACATCAGCGACAGACGCGTCTCCCATTCCGAGTCCTTGACGTCCTCAAACTGGATATGCACGCCCGTCTGCTGTTCAATCTCCTGAAAATACCACAAATCCTGAAAATCAATCGCCTGATTTTCCACTTCATACTGCATGGCCCGGAGCGTCACGCTCTCCGGCTTTTTTTCCGCGTTCTTCTGCGTACTGCATCCGGCAAGCATCAGCAGCAGTACTGCTTCTGCAGCACACAGGCACCGCCTGATCATTTCGCGCAAGACTTTTTCCTCCTGTCCGGCAGGTTCTGTATCCATTCAGCGCATTCCGCGTGTTTTCAATTGTTTTGTGCTGAAATTGTAGCACAACTCAGCCCTGCGCATCAACCTTCTCTTGTGTGCACGCAATTTCCTGACAGGCATCAAAAAACTGCCGGACCTTCCGATCCGGCAGAAAAACGGTCTCTTTCAATTACATGACAAACTGGAACACGGTGAATGCGGTATAGATGGCCAGCAGCAGAATACCCTGCCAGCGGGACAGCTTGCCGCGGATGAGGCTGGGCACGGTCAGAATGAGCATGACGGCAAACATCACAGGGATGTCCACAAGCAGAGAAGCATTCACGCCGTTGAGCGTCTTCTCGGCCGGGATGGCGAACGGAGAAATCGTAATCGCCGTGCCGCTGACCAGCACCAGGTTGAACAGGTTGGCACCGATAATGTTGCCCAGGGACAGCGCGCTGTGCCCCTTGATCAGGGCTGTAATGGCGGTCACCAGTTCAGGGAGTGAGGTGCCAAGGGCAACCATGGTCAGACCGATGACCGAATCCGGAACGCCGAGGGCTGCGGCAATCTTGGTGCCGTTATCCACCAGCAGGTTGGCGCCGAATGCAATGGCCACTGCGCCGACAATCAGGAGCACCAGTTCGAGCCAGAGTGCCCTTTCCTTCTGGCCTTCTTCTTCAGCTTCCGCAGCGCTCTCATCGGGATGCTTCTTCATCTGCAGGACCGTGGTCACCATATAGACCACAAAACTGCACAGGAGAATCACGCCGTGCAGGCGGGAGAAAGCGCCCTGCGTGTAAGCAATGACCGCATAGAAGATGGCAGCCAGGAAGAAGGCAGTCACCGGGAGACGCAGGGTCTTTTTGTTGACCAGGGACGGCCGGATGGCGATGGTCAGGGCAGAGATCAGACTGGTATTGCAGATAACCGACCCGATGGCGTTGCCATAGGAAATGCCACTGTTGTGGGCAATGGCTGCCTGTGCGGAAACCATGACCTCAGGCAGGGTCGTGCCGATGGAAACAACCGTCGCACCAATGAGAAGCTCCGGCAGATGAAAACGGTGCGCCAGACCGGTTGCACCGTCCACAAACCAGTCGCCGCCCTTGATGAGCAGGGCCAGTCCGAGAATAAACAACAGTACTGGAACAAGCATTGTTTTTTTCCTCCGTATTTTGCTGTGTTTCAGCTGCACAGGTCACCACAGCCTCAAACGTACATTTTCCTGATATCGTACGTGCTGATCCCATTGCAGCCGATGATTGCTGAATTGCATTCCCGCACATCATGTGCTGCATGGTTTTCTTTTCACTGTGCACAGCATGCTGTCAATGCGCGAACTCCTGTATTGTTGCACATCTCGCTCAAACCGACAAGTCTTTTTTTCCGGAAAATTAGCAACAGCTTCTTTTTATGTGCCTTGTGATATCTCAGGCTGCGCCTCTGTGCCATTTCAGAATCCACCGAGCCCGCGGTGTCCATACACCCGAAGTGTGCTGAGTTCCTCTTCCAGCGCAGCAAACTCTTCCTTTGTCAGATGCACCTGAGAAGCATTCAGGTTTTCCACGATGCGCTCCCTGTTTTTGGAGCCAGGAATCGGGACCACGTTCGGATACTTGTGCAGCATCCATGCAAGACTGATCTGCGCCGGCGTCGCATGCTTCTTGTCTGCGAATGTCCTGAGCAGTTCAACAATGGGCTGATTGCCTTCAATATTTCTCCTGGAGAGCTGCGGTACCCAGTTGCGCACATCATCATTCCGCTCAAACTGCGTGTCCGGTGTGATTTTTCCGGAAAGCAGCCCGCTGGCAATGGGTGAAAACGGGACAAACCCGATGCGGTGCCCGATGCAGTACGGGATGATCTCCGCCTCCGAGTCGCGCTCCACCATGGAGTAGATATTCTGGATGGCGGAAAGCGGCGTGACGCGCTGTGCCCTGTCGATGACGTCCACATCCACCTGGGACAGTCCCCAGCCGCGGATCAGCCCGTCATCCATGAGCCGTCCCATGGCCTCTGCCACTTTTTCCACAGGCGTATGGCTCATGCGATGGAGATAGTACAGGTCCACATACCCGGTCTGCAGGCGCTCCAGGGAGCCTTCCAGATGCTTTCGAATCGTCTGATAGACGCTTCCGAAATTCATTCCGGGAAGCATCAGCTTGGTGGCAAGCACCACCTTTTCCCTGACGGGCTGCAGTGCTTTCCCGACAATCCGCTCATTGTGTCCGATACCCTGGAGGTTCGGGCTGTACACTTCCGCGGTGTCAAAGAATGTGCATCCATGATCGTATGCGTTCCGGATGGCCGCAATCGAATAGTCCTCGTCCGGAATTTTTCCGTAGCCGTGGGAAAAGGCCATGCATCCCATCCCCACTTCCGAGACTTCGATGTCCCTGAGCATTCTGGTTTTCACTGTTTTCACCCGATTTCTTTTCTGCATGAAGCAGCGCTTATTTCGCTTCGAACGAAGGTCTCCAGGCGGCAAACTGCACAAGCTGCTCATCTGTGCGGTGATAGTAGCGCATATCCCTGTCCAGAGCGGCGATTTCTTCCATCTCCTGCCCGGTCAGCACAAAATCCAGGATATTCAGGTTATCCCGGATATGGTCCACATTTTTGCTTCCGGGAATGACGGCAAAGCCCATCTGTGTATGCCAGCGGAGGATGATCTGGGCCGGGGTCTTTCCGTACTTTTCGCCAAGCTTCCGGAAAACCGGTTCATTGATCAGTGATTTGTCCCCATGCCCGAGCGGGTACCAGCTCATCAGACGGATATCATACCGGTCGAGGGTTTTGCGCAGTTCCTTCTGCGTGAAGTAAGGGTGCGCCTCCACCTGAATGAACTGCGGCACCACTTCCCACTGCTTTTCCAGCTCTTCAATGTACTTGCCTTCAAAGTTGGAAATGCCGATGGCCCTGGCCTTTCCTTCCCTGTACGCCTTTTCCAGCTGCCGGTATCCGGCCAGCCAGTTCCCGGCGGGCTGATGGATATAGAGAAGGTCCACATAGTCCACGCCCAGACGTTCCAGGGTCTCATCCACCGCGTGTTCATTCTCATACTCGCTCGGCCAGAGCTTGGTGGAAAGGAAAATGTCCTTCCGCTTGACTCCGCTTTCCTTCATGCCCCGTCCGACCGCGCGCTCATTGACATAGGCATTGGCCGTGTCCACCAGCGAGTAGCCCATCTTCAGGGCCTCCCGCACGCTGTTTTCCGCCTCAGCGGGTGAAAGCATAAAGGTGCCGATGCCGATCACCGGACACTGAAGCCCGTTATTCAGAACAAAATATTCCATATGCGTTTTCTCCTCTCAATAGGTTGACGCTTTAGAGCGCGTGAACTTCCATGTTCCGTTTTCCCTGCGCAGTGTGAAATCTCCCCGAAGCCGCCAGCTGTTTTTCCTGCCGCCGTAGACTGCGGCCAGCACACGGCTGCAGCCGGTCATCCTGGCGTGATCGCCCTGGATCTCGACCTCAATGCTGTCATGGTCTGCCGCATAGTAATTGAATGTGCCGTCCAGAAGCCCGCGCAGGAATGCCTCGCAGGGCTGAATGACGCCGGTCATATGTTCAAGGACGTAATCCTCCGTCATCAGATCGCGCAGGCCCTGGGCATCCTTTGCAATCATGCACTGCCAGTACTTCCGGTACATTGCCCGGATCGGTTCTTTTTCGTCCATCTTCATTCCTTCTGTTCTGCCGGATCCAGGAATCGGATCACTTTGGCCGGAACCCCGCCGACCACGGCATAGTCGGGTACATCCTTTGTCACCACGGCCCCGGCTGCAACAACAGCGTACTGTCCGATGGTGACGCCCGGGCAGATCGTCACGTTCATCCCCAGTCATGCATTCTTCTTTACAAGCACTTTCCCGTATGTGTACCGGGTGTGGCGCTCATTCATGTCATGGTTGATCGTCGCAATCCGAAGCCCGGGGGCCGACATGACGCCATCCTCAAACTCAATGCCTCCGGATGCGGAGAGGATCGCAGAATGATTGATGAACACGCCTTTGCCGAACTTCACGCGATTGCCGAAGTCACAAATGAACGGCGTGAGGATGCGGACATCATCCAGCTTTCTTCCGAAGAGTTCCTCAAGATATCCGACATAGGCGGGATCATCCGGCATAGCCGCGTTGGCTTTCGCGCAGAGGGTTCTGGCGTGCATCATTTCATCCACGGCTTCCCTGAAGTAGGGCTCCCGGTTATCCGTCGGGCCGCTCTGATCCATGAGCTGATAAACATAGCCTTTTTCGTATTCCATACGCTGTACCTTACAGAAGACCGTTTGCGGAAAGCCATTTCTGAACCTGTCCCTTCGAGCCGGAAGCCTGGCTGCCGGTGATGGAAAGACCGCTCTTCACATCCGCGCCGGGGCAGGTGCGCCGGATATCCCGCTCGCTTCCGCCCATGCCGCTTCCCTCATTGGTGCACAGCGGAAGGATCGTCTTTCCGGTGAAGTCATAGTGCTCAAGGAAGGTGAATACCGCCATGGGCATAGTGCCCCAGTAATTGGGATAGGCGAGGATGATGGTGTCATACGCATCGATGGACTCGGGCATGGCGACCAGCTCAGGCCGTGCCTTTGCCTTCAGGTCCTGCTTGGCCTCATCAATGCAGGTCATGTACACCGGAGAATAGGGATTCTTCATTTCCATCTTGAATGTGTCTGCCCCGGTCAGGTCCCGGATAATACCACAGACAATTTCCGTATTGCCGACTTTGACATAGCGCATCGCGCCGCCGAAATAGTTTTCATCCGCTCTTGAGAAGAATGCGATCAGTGCCTTTGCCATCATGATTCCCTCCTGATTTCCTGTTTGCAGCTGCATTGTACCCCACAGCTATTGCAAAGTCCAATTGAAATGTTGTATGATTGATTAAATTATTAAATAGTGAGGGCCGTCATGAACACGAAACAGATCGATTACTGCATTGAGCTTGCCCATACCCTGAATTTCAGCCGGGCCGCCGACAACCTGTTTGTCAGCCAGCCGACCTTTTCCTATCAGATCCGTCTTCTGGAAGAAGAAATCGGATTTGCGCTCTTTGAACGCAGCGGCAAAGGGGCTTCTCTGACGCCGGCCGGCTCCCAGTTTGTCGCCTTCCTTTCCGGCATGCGGGAAGACCTCAAACGCGCCATTGAGCAGGGCCAGAATTTCAGTTCAAAGTACAGGGACAATATCACCATCAGCCTGATGGTCCGCCAGGCTCTGTATTTTCTGCCGGAAGCCATGCGCCTCTTTGAGGTATCCGATCCCGAAACGCAGATCACGCCTGTCTTCCAGTATCACAGCGGCGTCGAATCCTTCCTGAGGAATGAATCGGATATCCTGTTTGCCCTCAAGGAACAGACGCATCAGATCCCTGGCATCAGCGTCCACGATCTGTTTGAAAGCCGGATCTATCTGATTACGGACCGGCACGACCCGCTCGCCGCGAAAAACCTCATTTCGCAGGAGGATCTCTATGGGAGAACCCTGATGGTCGGCGGCGGCTCACCGCCTGCGCTCAAGGCTGTGCAGCACCGGCTGATCGCCACCGGGAACATCCGCTATTTTAACAGTCCTGACCATGACACCACCCTGACCAATGTCGCCGCCGGCAAAGGCGTCTGCCTCGCTCCCGGTTTTCTGAACGATCACAGCGGCCAGTTTACATGGATTCCGTTTGACTGCGGGGAATCCTTCTCCTGTGTGCTCTGCACCCACAAGACGGACAGCCGCCCTGCCCTCTCCTCCTTCATCTTCATCCTGAAAAAACTGTATCAGGATGCGGTGGCGTTTCCCCTGTAAACAAAAGAAGATCCCTGTCCCGCGGCACAGAAAACGACTGTCTCCCGAACCCCGGAAGACAGCCGTTTTCTTTTCTGTCAGCGCCGTGCAGGCTCTGTTTTCATTCTTCAGCTCTCAGTCTGAACATCAATCCAGCGGAAGCGGAAATCAAATGCTCTTTCCTCCGTCAGGTACAGCCGGTCCCGCATTGGCAGAGGGCCGCAGGATGCACTGCCGAGCGGACCCATCACACCGTCAAAGCATACCTCTGTCTGGTTTTCATCATGCAGGTCATAGGTATGCTGGGCCTCATCCAGCAGTTCCTGGGTATAGTGATGCACAGAAAAGCTGAATGCATCTCCTGCAATCTCAAGTCCTGTGCCGGACGCCTGCAGGATTCTCACAAAGGAAGTATCCTGGTGAGAACCGTTTTCCTGCGGGAAAACGTAGGGCTCATGGTTTTCTTCCACCGTCTGGGTGTAGTATCCGATCCGGGCCGCTGTCTTCTTGTCCGAATAGTTTTCCATCGGCCCTCTTCCCAGATACGCAATCCGGTCATAGCGCCTTGGCATGGTCAGACGCATGCCCAGTCTGGGCAGGAAGGGCATATCCTGCTGAAGCGGGATATACCGGATATGCAGGTCCACTTCTCCGTTTCGGTGCACTCTGTAGTCCTGCACCACGCGCACCACCGGTCTCCTTGATTTCGGCGCATACACATTTTCGAGGGTAATGCACGCTGTATTCTCCTCCATCTGCACGCAGCGCCTGACATTGCGGCACAAAAGCCGGTCAATGCCCAGCTTTTTCCAGTCATTGGCCGTCCGCCGGTCGTTATCCGTGACGGCACGCCAGAGATTCACTTTCATGCCGGACTCCAGAAGGTTTTCCGAGATCTGCTTCCATCCGCAAAGCCCCTGATCATCAAACCGGATCTCAAAATCGCTTCCTGCGGCCGTGATCATTCCATCTGTCTCCGAAACCTTCAGCGGTGCGCCGTCTGGCAGATGCACAACCGGCACGTCATATCCAAGAGACAGTTTCAACTGCTCCGCGGCCACAACAAACCCTGCCCTCGCCCACAGCGTGTCCTTGGTCAGGGCCCAGTCAATATTCAGGAAACTGCCTTTGGGATAGGTTCCCAGCGGCAGGTCCACGCGGCTGACCTTTCCCGGCGCCGTCCGGGTGGAAAAGGTCCCCTGTTTGATGGTTTTCCCCATCCATTCAACACGCCAGACTGCCTGAAGTTCTGACAGCGCAGTAAACGCATACAGGTTCCGGATGCGCAGCCGCCCGTTTTTCTCATCGGTCAGCTCTGCCCGTACAGGACGCAGAACATGCGCGTACTCAATCATGCCCGTATGCGGGGTCCGGTCCGGGTACATCAGCGCATCGACGCAGAAATGTCCCGAGTGCGGATACTCTCCAAAGTCCCCGCCATAGGCATAATACGGTTTTCCATCGCGCATTTTGACGCATGCATGGTCCACAAATTCCCATACACAGCCGCCGATAAACGCGGGCGTCCTGTAGATTTTCTGCCAGTAATCCTCAAGATTTCCCGGACCCTGGCCCATGGCATGCGCATATTCGCACAGAAAATAGGGCTTGGGTGAACCGGACTTCAGGTACGTATCGATGGAATCGAAATCCGTATACATATAACTGGCGATGTCGGACACTTTCGCATCCCAGAACATCAGATGGCTGTGATAGTGGATCGGCCGGGAGGGATCCAGCGCCCGCATGGCAGCGGCCATGGCTTCATGATTGCATCCATAGCCTGCTTCGTTGCCCAGGGACCACATGATGACGCAGGGATGGTTCCGGTCCCGCATGACCATGCGAATGCCGCGGTCCACAAACTGTTCTTCCCATTCCGGGTCAGCGGCCAACAGATGATAGTTTCCCAGATGGTTGACGCCGTGACACTCAAGGTCGGTCTCATCCACGACATACAGCCCGTATTCATCGCACAGGGAAAGGAATCGCGGGTCATTGGGATAGTGGCTGGTGCGCACGGTATTGATATTGTGGCGCTTCATGATGCGCACATCCTCGAGCATGACGTCCATGGGCGTATAGTGTCCGAGCGTAGCGTGCGTGTCATGGCGGTTGACGCCCTTCAGTTTTACGGAGACACCATTGACATAGAACTGACGGTTCTTCACTTCGACGGTGACAAACCCGGTGCGGACGCACTCAAGCTGTCCCGGGATTCTACACAGCAGGGTATAGCGGTCCGGCGTTTCCGCGCTCCACGCCTGAGCCCGCTCGACGGTGATCTGCCATACCGCGCTTTCTCCGATGACAGGAACCGTTTCCGCAGCGCACAGGCTTCCGTCAGGATTCAGGAGCGTGCAGTCAATCCGCTCCAGTCCCTGTGCATCGATCTCGGCGCGCAGGGAACCGTTTCCGGTCTGCGCGTCATACCCTGCCTGAACGCGCACATCCCAGATCGGCTTTTCCGGGAAGGAGAGCAGCATGACATCCCGGAAGATCCCGCTCATGCGCCACATGTCCTGGTCTTCCAGATAGGTGCCGTCACTGTACTGCATCACAAGCACACGCAGCTCATTGCGTCCTTCGTGCAGCCACTGCGTCAGGTCAAACTCGGCAGGCATATGGGATCCTTTGGAAAAGCCGGCCTGAAAACCATTGATGAACACATAGAACGCGCTGTCGACGCCTTCAAAGCGAATGCGGGTGTGTCTTCCTTCAAACGCTTTCGGCAGCTGGAAAAACCTTCTGTACAGGCCCACCTGGTTTTCCTTTGATACATAGGGCGGATCAAAGGGGATGGGATAGGCCGAGTTGGTATACTGCGGGAACCCATAACCCTGCATCTGCCAGCAGCCGGGCACCTGAATCGTGGAAAAATCCATGTCCCCGGCCAGATCCCCGGGAACGCTCTCCACATTTTCAAACCAGCTGAAATCCCAGCGGCCGTTCAGGTCCATATAGAACGGAGAAGCTTTGCGCTGACCGCTGAGGGCCTGATCCGTCTCCGCCCATGGAATCATCGTGGCACGGTTCGGGAGACGGTTCACATGCAGAACATGAATGTCCTGATATTCCGGAAAACGCATCCGATTCATCCTCTCGTACTTTCTTCAGCTTTCATCGCGTGCCGGGCACGGATGACAGTGTTCGTGGCGTATGCCCGCTGTCTATTTTACGCATTGTGCGGTAATACACAATCATCAGATAGATTTCTGCTCCAACCCACGCAGAGATATCCGCAATGCACAGTCCGAGAAACTGCAGCGGCCGGACGAGGAGGTAGGCGGCAAGAATCCGCATGCCCAGTTCCAGGAAGCCTGACAGCATCGGCGTGGTGGTATCCCCCATTCCCTGCAGCGCATTGCGGTAAATGAAGAGCGGTCCCAGCACCCATTTCATGAAGCCCTGGGTCATCATCATCTGACGCGAATACGGGAGGACCTCCTGCAGTTCCTGCGGCGAAGCAAAGATGGAGGTCAAAGGCGTACTGAACAGGGCCATGGCAATGCCAAGCACCAGGTTCACGCCAAGAGACAGGGGAAGGATGTCTCTGACACCCTTTTTCACGCGGTCAAGACGCGCTGCACCCATATTCTGACCGGAATAGGTCGCCATGGCGATCCCCAGGCAGCTTCCCGGCATCTCGGCGAAATACATGATGCGCGATGCAGCGGTGTATGCTGCGGTATACAGGGATCCCAGTTCATTGACAAGGCGCTGGAGAACAATCGCCCCGATCGCTGTCACACTGGTCTGGAACGCCAGAGGAAGACCCAGCCGGATCAGGCGCAGATCAATCTCCCGGCTGAAGCGCCAGTCCTCTTTCTCAAAGTGGAGAAGCCGGGTACGCCGGACGCCGGCAAAACAGTATACGGCAGCCACCACCTGGGCAATGCCGGTCGCCACACCCGCGCCGATCACGCCCCAGTGCAGCACCAGAACAAACAGGAGATCCAGCAGAAGATTGACCAGCGTTGACACCACCATCGCCCACAGCGGTGTTTTGCTGTCCCCCACCGAACGCAGGAACGAGGCCAGGACATCATAGGTCATCATGGCGGGCATAAACAGGAAGGTGATCAGGATATAGTCATATGAATCCTGCCAGATATCCTGCGGCGTACTCATCAGGCGAAGCAGCTGCGGAATCAGCAGAATACTCACAGACATGAAGACCACCGTAATCAGTCCGCCGACGCGGACGGTACCGGCCATCGCCCTGCACAGTCCCCGCTCATTCTTCGCGCCGAAAAACTGAGCATACAGAATGGCAAAGCCGCCTGTCATACCCATCAGGAACCCGATAATGAAATATCCCAGAGCACCTGTGGAACCGATGGCCGCAAGTGCACGGATACTGATTCCCCTGCCCACAATCGCAGAGTCCACCATGCTGTACATCTGCTGGAACAGCGATGATACCAGCATGGGAACGGAAAAACGAATCATCAGACTTCGCGGAGAACCGCTTGTCATATCCATCGTCTGTGCCATGATTTTTCCCCCGGATTCGAAACTGTCTGTGCAGAAGAAGGGCGCCCGCCGCCTTTGACGGCAGCGGGCGCCCGGAATTCAGACTGAAAAACGTTCTGGAACAGGATTACTGGGTGCTGTCAAAGTAATCCTTGGCTTCGTTGAACATCAGACCCAGTCCGGATGCATCCATTTCTTTGAGGTAGGCATCCCAGTCACCATCAATGTCCTTCTGTCCGGTGATGAACTGCACCATCCAGTTGTCCTTGAGGTTGGTCAGGTTTGTCTGATATTCGGCCATCATGGGCAGTGAGAACTGGAGCAGGGTGTTGATGCCGTGCTCTTTGTAGCCCAGGCTTCTTGCAAATGCGCTGCCTTCATCGGTGCCCTCACGCGGAGCGGAAGGACCATATTCGGTACGGCCGTAACGGTTGATGGCTTCGAAATCCGGGAACTCGTCAGAGTAGGCCTGCGTGGTGCCCCAGCTGCCGGTTTCCTTGTTCTTCCAGTACCACCAGCCGCCTTCTTCACCGTAGAAGTCCTTGACATACTGCTCGATGATCTCAGGATCGCCCGTGGAGTTGCGTGCGCAGAAGTTCATGATTTCCAGTGCACGGATGAAGCGGTCGGTATCCGCCGTCAGTTCAGGAGAGAAGCAGTAGATCTGAGCCAGCAGGTTCCAACTCTTCACGCCGCTGTCGCCATAAGGTCCGACCACGGGATCGCCGAAGATGATGTGTTCATCGGGATTGGCATTATAGAATTCGGTAGCCACAGCGCCACTGTCCACATCGGCCCATTCGCCGTTCTCGTCGATGTACTGATAGTCGCCCTTGGATACCCAGTGATAATAGTTGGCACGCACGGTGGAGCCGATGCGGTGATTCACAAAGGAGTGGGAGATGGCCCAGTAACCGCCGCTGTTTTCACCGGTGATGAATTCGGGATCGATCAGGCCTTCGTCATACCATGCCTTCAGCACTTTCAGGGCTTCCTTATAGCGCTGAGAGGTTGCAGAGTACACGAATTCCTCGGTGCCGTCATGATCGTCATCCAGATACTGGAAAGCAGAATGGTCGGTACGGCCGTCTGCAGCACCGGGGTTCACGCCAAAGGCGCCAAACACATTGCGCATGCCGTCGGCGCTGATGCCGTAGGTGTTCTGCACGCCGTCGCCGTCGGGATCTTCATAGGTGAATTTGTAAAGGAGGTCATGCAGTTCGTCGAGGGTCTCAGGGGTCTTTTCGACGCCGACCTTCTTCATCCAGGTCTCGTTGTACACAACCGGGAGATGGAAGAGGTTGCCGGTGGACAGGGTGGGAAGACCATACTGTACGCCATCCACAGAACCATAGGAGAGGAACAGACCATCCTGATAGTCCATCATGCCGTTGTAATAGATCGGGAAGTATTCCTTCACCAGTTCCATGTCGAAGGAGCCGATGGCTTCCTGATCAACATAGGTATTGAACTGGGAGGGATCCTTCAGACGGATGACGTCAGGAGTGTTGTCCGCAATGATGTAGGTGTTCAGCACTTCGAGGAAGTTTCCGTCTTCGATGTTGGGCACTTCAATATCCACATTGAAGGTGTCTTCGATCAGTTTGATCGTGTAGGCATCTTCAGCCGTGGGGGTAACAAAGTACTGGGTCCACAGGTAGTGATACTTCGGGAGCTGGCTGTAATCCTTCTCCACATAAGGGCTCTTCACAGCAAAAGCGGAAGTAGCGCTCAGGGCCAGGGCCAGCACCAGAACCAATGCCAGAACCTTTTTCATATAGGGAGCCTCCTTAAGAATATATTTCCAGCAGAAATGGCCTTCTGCTGTGAATCAGGTGGAATGTGTGCGCAGGTCAGCCCTTCAGGGAACCGACCATGACACCCTTGACAAAGTATTTCTGAATGAACGGATAGACAATCAGAATCGGAAGTGTCGTCACCATCGTGACGGCTGCCTTGATGGTTTCAGGCGTCATGGTGACCTGCACTTCTTCACCGTACAGATTGACCAGGGAGTTGCTGCCTTCCAGAACAATGCGGCGCAGCGTCACCTGCAGCACCTGCTTTTCGGGCGTCGTGATGTAGATCATGGCGTCGAACCAGGCATTCCAGTGTCCAACCGCATCCCACAGACCGACAGTCGCGAGAATCGGCATGGAGAGCGGCACGAAAATCCTGTAGAGAATCGTCAGGTCGTTTGCACCGTCAATATGTGCCGATTCCTCCAGACTGTCCGGGATGGACATCAGGAAGTTGCGCATGATCGTGATGTTGTAGGCAGAAATGCATCCGGGCAGGATCAGGGACCAGATGCTGTTCATCATGCCAAGATCCTTGATCAGCAGGAAGTTCGGCACCATGCCGCCTGAGAAGAACATGGTAAAGACCAGAAGCAGGGTCCAGAAATTGCGGTTGGGCAGATACCGCTTGGACAGCGCATAGGCAAAGTGATAGCTGAGCAGCAGGGCAACAGCGGTGCCAAGCACGGTACGGATAATGGACCACATAAAGCCCAGATAGACAAACTTGGAGGAGAGAACATTCCGATAGCTGTCCAGGGAGAAATACTGAGGAAGGAACCAGATCTGGCTCATGGCCTGTTTGCTGGAGTCCGCAATGGAGGTGGCAAACAGGTACCAGAACGGATAAACGAATGTAAAGCAGATCAGTCCAAGGAAAATGACATTGAAGGTATCGAAAATCTTTTCCCCGATCGTGCGCTTAATAATGTTGTTTTTCTTTCTTTCCGGCATTCTGGGTTTGACAGAAGCTTGATTGATCTCCATTTTCTCTACCCCTTTCTTACCAGATTCCGTAATCGTTGACCTTCTTGGACACGGTGTTTGTCAGCATGACCATGGCAAAGGAGATCACATTCAGGAACAGACTGATCGCGGTCGATTCCGAATACTTCATGTTTTTCAGACCGATTTCATAGGTGTAGACGCCCAGCACATTGGCGACTTTATAGACAGCCGCGTTGGACATATTGAACACCTGGTCGAAATTGTCGCTGACAATGGAGCCTGCACGGAGAATCAGCATGATCGTCACGGTCGGTGCGATGGACGGAAGCGTGATGTACCAGATTCTCTGGAACCGGGATGCGCCGTCGATCAGCGCGGCCTCATACATTTCCTGGTCCACACCGGACAGCGCGGCCAGGTATACGATGGAGCCCCATCCGATGCTCTTCCAGACATTGGTCACCACAAGCACCCAGCGGAACGTGCTGACTTCACCCATGAAGTAGTATGGCTGTGCGCCGACCAGCCTGTACAGTGCCGCAACAGGACCGGTTGAAGGAGAAAGAAGGGTAATGAAGAGGCCGGAAAGCGTGATCCAGCTGACAAAATGCGGCAGGTAGGAAATCGTCTGCAGTGTTTTCTTGTACCGTTCATGACGGATTTCATTGAGCAGCAGTGCAAGAATAACCGGCATCGGAAAACCAATGACCAGGTTCATCACACCGAGGATCAGCGTGTTTTGGAATGCCTGCCAGAAAATCGGCATGCCGAACACTTTCCTGAACACATCCAGCCCCACCCAGGGGCTTCCCCAGATTCCTGCTTTCAGGCGGAAATTCTTAAAGGCGATCTGTATGCCGTAGATCGGGACATACTTGAAGATGATGAGCATGATCACACTGGGGATCATGATCATGAACAGTCCGCGGTATTTCCAGTACTGCTTGAGCATGTACCGGAAACCGCTTTTTTTCTTCCCGATGGCCAGCTGTGCTTCCTTGCTCTTCACCGACGAAACCTCCTTTTAGGTGTTTTGACTTGCGCTGAGTAAATCAGGATCAAAGCATGAACTGGTTCCGATATGCAGTTTTCTGCACACCGGCGTGTAAGCTGTCATATACACCGTAAAGTGTTCCGGGCCCTCCGGATAGGCACCGTCACTCCGTCCGAGAGCCGAATGCTCTGCGAAACCGTCCGATACCACCATCCGTTCCCCCGAGGAGGATGTCACCTCCAGCGGGCCATGAGCCAGAATCATGGACTGCCCCGCTTTGCCCTCCATCAGGAAGTTTTCATTGCGCAGCTGGCAGCCACCGGGGAATCCCAGTTCCACGCGAAGCGGGAGCCAGTCCACACCTTCTGTGCGGATCAGGATATCAATGCCGTCCTCTGCCATCTCCACATCGACCATGGTGTCCAGTCCCACACCCTGGAACCGTTTCCGCGTATGGGGATTATCCATGGCCCACCAGTCGGATGTCTCCGGCTTTTCCGGGTAGAACGGAAGGTAGTACCAGCTGTCCTGGTGAAAGGACAGGCGGTATCCCTTTTCCGTCTTTTCAATTCGGTCCGCCACAAAATTGCGCTTGTCGCACAGGTTCTCATAGATCACCATGTACATGGTCATGGACCCGTTCTGGAAATAGAGGAAATTGGCTTTGCCGTCCATAAGCGTGCATGACTGGCGGCCTTTGCGCATGCGGACAATCCGGGACCCTTTGAAATGGTAGTCATACTGCGTCACTGCGCTCAGGTCGGGCTGAACATCCGTGCCAAAGTCATCCAGATCGTCATAGAGAAGAAGCCATTCCACGCCCCTGGGCTGCTGTCCGTGGCGGGAAGCTGTTTCATAGCAGTACTCTCCGTAGGCGGCGAGGTCTTTCTTTCCGAGGAAATAACCGACCAGCTTGAAGAGCATATAATAGGTATTCAGATACACCTTGCGTCCGTAATCCTGACGCGTTGAATTATTGGTAAAGACAGAATCATCGGGATCGATATATTTCAGCATCATCCGAAGATTGGCCTCAGCCGCCTCCAGAAAGTGCCTGTCTCCGGTTGCCATATACAGACGGATCATCTGATCGTCATTGACCTGGTTGTAGTTGCCGGCACTTCGCTCGGCAAATTCTCCGTCCTCATTGATATCCAGACCTTCGTTGAGATACTCGTCTGCTCTCGCGGAGAATGCCCCGCGCCCGGTGATCTTTGCCGCATGCTTGAGAAATGCACAGATCGCCCAGCGATGGTTGGGGGTATGGAAGCCCCCGGCCGCAACCCCTTCGGCACAACTCTCAATCAGACGGCGGAGCGGGGCCTGAAGCCATTCGGTTTCCGGCTCGGCATATTTTTCCATCAGCCACCAGCCATTGAGAAGCGCATTCATGGTAAAAGCCGTATCCGGCGGGGAGGCGAAATTGCATCCGGCAAGGTCCAGGCAGCCGTCCGGGCGCTGATATTTTTCAAGAAAAGACAGGACTGCTTCGATGCTGCTGCGGACACGATCACTCAAATGGAACCGGCTTGCAGGGGACACATACGAAACCACCAGATGGGCCAGTCCAAAACCCGAGCTGCGCGTATCGACATAAAACCCGCGCATCTGGATTGCACCGCGGCGCGAATGATGATCTTCCATCAACTGTCTGGAAAGGATGCCCTCTGTCATTTGGTCATGCGTTCTCATCATTTCTGCTAGATGTTTCACAAAATCACGTCATTTCTGTCGTATTTGGTTGTCTGGTTTCCTTTCAGAACAAAGCTATCATATCAAAGAATATATGTCAATGGATTTTCGTAAAGAAATTTTTAAAGTTGTCATTTTGTGTGTCTGTTTTGAGTAAGTTAAGCAGCGGTTTTTCTTCCATTTTTGGCAGTACAGGCTTGCAGCTTCCTGATCATGATTGTTTTCTGGCCTCTTTTTTATCATTGTTTCTCCATATGCAATCAACAGTTGCTCTTTATTTCATCATCAGCATTGACATTCACTTTTTTACTATGCTAATATCTAGTAAATATTTCTTTATTTCGTACAAGCTGTATTGAAAGGAAGTCGACAGGCGACATGAGCGATCGTACAGACGAAAATCGAAAGAAAATGATTTCACCCTATGCTTCCTTTCTTCTGTTTAATTTCGTTTTTTTCATGCTGGATACAACCGCCAGCTATTTTCAGATTTATCTGAGCGACATCGGCCTGACCAAAACCATGATCGGCACGGTGACCGGGACCGCCAGCCTCGTTGCCCTTGTGTTTCAGCCAATCTTTGGCGCAGCCGCGGACGCTTCAAAATCAAAAACACATATTCTTCAGCTGCTCCTGCTGATCACAGGACTTCTTTATCCCCTCCTGCTTCTGAACAGCAGCATGCTCTATATCCTGATTGTCTACACGGTTTTCGTCGTCTTCCGCCGGTTCCAGCCGTCTCTGAACACGGCAATGTCCGTGGAATACTCTGAGATTTCCGGAAAGCCCTACGGCCCCATCCGGATGATGGGAGCGGTGGGATATGCACTGATGATGATCCTCATCAGCCGTATCGCCGGCAGTGAAAACGGGATTCCCAAAACGTTTTACATGTTCAGCATCATTGCTGCCCTGAACGTTCTGATTCTGTTCTTCGTCCCCAGAATGGAAGGGCACAACACAAAGGCTTCCGGCAATAAGGTGTCGCCCGTTGCGCTGATCCGGTGCAGACCCGTGATGACGCTCATTCTGTTCCAGATTCTGCTGAGCATCTCCAACGGTTTTGGAAACAGCTATTTTTCGCTCTACTTTACCCAGGATATCGGGGGATCCAATACCCTGTACGGAACCATGCTGTCTGTCAGCGCATTCATTGAGATCCCCTTCCTGTTTCTGGCAGACCGCCTGATTCGGAAACTCGGAACGCGCCGCATGCTGATGGTCCTAGGGATGATTACAGCCTGCCGCTGGTTTGTCTGCTTTATTGCAAGAGATACCACAACGCTCTTTATCGTCCGCTGTTTCAATTTCATCGGCATTCTCGAAGGCGTCACCTACAGCCTGTCGCTGAGCAAACTGGTTGCGCCGCGCTTCAAGACCTCCGTGCAGACCCTGTCGGCCACCATTCAGAATGTCGCCAGTATTCTTCTGTCCTCCTATCTCGGCGGTTTTCTTGCCGATCTCGTCGGCATCCGGCCGCTGTATCTTGTCTCCGGTATTCTCGTCTCCGTCATCGTATTCGTATTCTGCGGTTTCATCCTCAAATTTGATGACAGCACCCCTGCTTTTGATGGATAAGAAGATGATTTCCCCGTCTGTCTCCGCTGCATTCTTCAGGCCCGGAAAGGAAGGGAAAGACCATGCGCACCTTTGACTTTCATCAGCTTTCCCATGAGGCTCAGGTCCTTGTGCGTCAGACCGTCGATCATCTGTCCCCGTGTTATGATGCGCAGCGCCATCTCGTCTACCACCTCCGAAACGGAAAACGGATTCATGAGAACCGGGCGTCTCTCTATTACGCACTCGCGATTCTGATGACCGGGCAGAAAGAGGCCCGGGCCACGGCAGAAACGCTGTGCGATGCCGTCATGGACCTGCAGATCGATGCTCCCACAGAGATTTTTCACGGTGCCTATCTGCACCCCGGCCAGAAGATGCCAAGAGCAGGCGTTCTGGATTACCAGCGCCTGGGGACCTATGGGCGGTACTTCCTGGACTGCTTCTATGAACGTCTCTCCGATACATTCCGCCTGAACCTCGAAAGCGATCCGGAACTGGCTCCTTACCGTGAACAGATTGACCGGCTGCTCATCCAGTCCGCGCTCGATGTTCATCCCATGGTGTATGCAACCTACGAACCCTGCAGCCGGGAATTCCTGCCCATGTGCTTTGCCATGCTGCTGGAGCACTTCGAGGGCGAGTTCTCTCCCCGGCTGGTCCGGCGGATCGAGCACAGCGCCGCTCTCGCCGTGGAAGGCGCGATCATCCGCAGCCGAACCGACTTTTCCCCCATGAATACCAATATTCAGTGCATGCACGTGTTCGTCACCGACTATTTCGGGAAGCGCCTCGGGCATCCTGAGTACTGCCGCTATGCGCTTGAATATGCGCAGAAAATGGCCGCGGACTACCGGATGCATCATGCGGCCGCGGAATACAATTCCCCCACCTACTGCGGTGTGGACCTGGCTACGCTCGGCTTCTGGCGCCGCTACGGCTCCTGCCATGAGCTGCAGGTGATCGGCGCTGAACTGGAAAAGGGCATCTGGCAGGATATGATGGCCTTCTATAATCCCGCGATGCGGAACTTCTGCGGGCCCTATTCGCGGGCCTATGAAATGAACATGGCCCTTCACACACATTTTCATGCCCTGTTCTATCTCGCGCTGGGAGAAGCGCGGTTTCCTGACCACCCGTATTCCAATGAGAGCGACAGCAATCCGCTGCTGGTCCTGGGCAGCATCTGTATGCCGGAGGCTGCGAAGAAAGCTGTCTTTGAGCCGAAAGAGGATGTCATCGTCCGAAGGCAGTTCCGGGAACTGTCTGAACGCGGAGACCCTGAGCACAGCAATGCGCTGTGCACCGCGACCGCCTGGATTTCTCCCCGCCTGATGCTCGGAGCCCTTTCCGGCAGTGAGAATCCCAGCTATCAGCTGCATCCTCTGGTTGTATTCTGGCAGCACGGTCAGCACCTGGGCACGATCAAGCTGCTGCGCTGTCTGCCCAACGGCCGCATGATCCATCAGCATACCATCCTCTTCAACGGTTACGCGGAGAAGAATCATGTTGTCATGGACGTGAACGTCAATGTCCTTCGCGATATGCATGTGTTTTTTGAAATCGAGTGCGACGATCTTGCGCAGGCCGTCATCACCGATACGGCCTGGGATCTTCCCGGACTGCATATTACGCTCCAGTCCTCTGCCCCTGAAATGCATCTCGAGCCTGTCAATGACCGCACGCTCCGGGTTGTCTATCCGGCCCGCGTGCGCTCCCCTGAAACCATGACCATGCATTTTGATCTGCAGTTCTCTCTATCTGATCCATGACACATGAAAAGGAGGCAGCATCTATGCCAAGCAAACTGTATAAACAGCTGAGCCATGAGGGCAAAGTTCTGGTGGATCAGGCGATGGAACGTCTGGATCCATGGTATGATCCGGAGCGCGGCCTGGTCGGCATGCAGCACCACACGCGCCGGTTTTACGGTGCACGTCCTTCCCTGTACTATGCGCTGGGCCTGATGCTGCTGGACGCGCCGGACTGTGTCGAAAAGACAGAGAAAATCATTCATGCCGTCATTGATATGCAGATCAATGCGCCAACTGAAATCTTCCACGGGGTCTATCGACACGACGGAGCCCCGATGCCCTCTTCCGGTGTTCTGGATTACAGACGCCTCGGTCTGTACGGACGCTATTACGCCGACTGTTTCTATGAACGGCTGGCCGATGCGTTCCGCCTGAACCTGAAACACACCCCGGAACTGGCTGATCAGGCCGGCAAAATCGAAGAAATCCTGCGGAAGTCTCTCTTCGAAAGCACACCGGTCGTATGGTCGACCTATGAACCCAACAGCCGTGAATTTGTTCTCATGTGTTTTGCCATGCTGCTGGAGCATTTCTCGGACCGCCTCTCTTCGGCATGCGTTCTGAGTATGGAGCAGAGTGCCCGAAAAGCCCTCGTGGGCGCCGTTGAGCGCAGCAGCACCAACTTCTCTCCCCTGAACACGAATATCCAGTGCATGCATGTCTTTGAGCTGGATTATTTTGGCACCCGGCTGAAGATCCCGCAGTACCGCGAGTATGCCCTGAAGTATGCCAACGAGATGCTGACGCGCTACCGCAAACATCACGCTGCTGCAGAATTCAACTCCCCCACCTACTGCAGCGTGGATCTTGCCACCCTTGGCTTCTGGCGGCGTTACGGTTCGCGCGACGAGCTGCGCCAGCTCGGTGCAGAGCTGGAAGCGGGCATCTGGCGTGACATGATGGAGTTCTACAATCCCGCGCTGCGCAATTTCTGCGGCCCTTATTCCCGTGCCTACGAACTGGACCACAGGATCCATACCAGCTTCAATGCCATGCTGTACTGGGCCCTGGGCGAAGAACGGTATCCCTGGCATGACTGGAGCTTTGAAAGCACGTCAAATCCCCTGATGGTTCTGGGCAGTATCTGCATTCCCGAGGATGCGCAGGAAGCCGTGTTCGCACCGAAGGAAGATGTCGATGTATTCCATCAGTTTCGTGAGCTCTCCGAGCGCGGCGATCCGGACCACAATGACGCGCTGTGCACAGCAACCGGCTGGATCAGCCCGCGGCTGATGATCGGCGCTCTCGCCGGAAGTGAAAACCCCAGCCATCAGCTGCATCCCCTGGTCATTTTCTGGCGCTGCGGAGAAGAGATCGGCACCATCAAACTGCTGCGCTGCTGGCCCAACGGGGGTATGCATCACATGCACACGGTCTATTTCAACGGTGTCTCCAGAAAAAAACACATCGATATGGACATCCATACCGATGTGAACCGCGACGTCAAATATTTCTATGAAATCGAATGCCCTGGCGCAGCCTCTTCCGTGATCACCCCGGATGCATGGCAGCTTCCCGGTCTGACCCTGCACATTGCGGCCAAGGCGCCTGTGCCTACTGTCGAAATCATCAGTGATCGTGTCATCCGCGTCTGCTATCTTGCCGAAGTGGAAAAGCCCGGGACCATGCGGATGCATTTCAGCATGGACGCAGAGCTGCAGGACTGAACCTGACCCGTGCATTCCCCCTGCGGTTCCGGGCTCCCCTGCTCTGATGTCAGGAGGGCCCTTTCCGCCCCATCCCCTGCCTGATTTGATGCTTGCATGTCGGTTTGCACTATGCTATGATTCATATCATCGAGCGCATAATTGTATACAGAAAGCAGGCCGGCAGCACCCGGTCATCCATCCTTTGCTTACAGCCTGAATCAGTTCATGAAAAGGAGAGAACCACGATGAGCACCAACGAAAACCTGATGCAGATGTACTATGCCATGCAGCCCGACGCCCTGCGCCGGACCGCGGATGAGGGCGAAACGCTCCTGGAGGGCATCCGCAAAGCCCTCAAAGGACTGCAGATCCAAAAAGTCTTCCTTCTGGGCATCGGCAGTTCCTTCCACAGTGCCCGTCTCGCTGAGCATGCCTTCCGTGAATTGTCTGGCCTTCCGGTGGAAAGCGTCACCCCCGAGACGGCTGATGTGCGCATAAAGGAAATGAACCAACAGACACTCGTCATTGCCATCTCCCAGAGCGGCACAAGCTCCAACACGCTGTCCGCTGTGAAAAGGATCAAGATGCAGCAGGCTTCTCCCGTCTTTACCGTGACCCAGGGACTTTCCTCCCCCATTGCCGCTGCATCGGATGCCATCATTCCGCTGTGCATTCCGGATGAAAAGGCCGGTCCGAAGACCATGGGCGTAATCGCAACCGTCTGCAGTCTCCTGCTCATCGCTGCCGCCATCCGCGGAGACACGGATGCCTGCACCGCCCTCCTCAGCGATTTCCGCGCCGAGGCGGACGCCATGGAGGCCAATGTTCCCGCAGCCCGCGACTGGGCTCTGTCCCTGAAGGATACGCTCGCCGCAGAAAGCGCATGGATGGTGGTCGGTCAGCGTGCCGCCTTTGCCCCGGCCGGAGAATGTGCGCTGAAACTCATTGAAACCGTTCGCCGCATTGTCACCTGCATGGAGCTGGAGGAAGCAGTCCATGGACCTGCCGCCTCGTTCATTGCCCATCCGGCCCTGATGGTTCTCCATCTGCCCTGGGATGATGCAGTCCGCCCCGAAGCGCTCTGCAGCCTGTGCGAAGCGCGCGGCGGACATGCCTACAGAATCGGACTGGACAAGAACGCACCCAGCGCACAGGGAAAGAGCATCACCCTTCAGTACGCCTGCCCGCGTCTGGCCATTCTGGAACTTCTGCTGCCTGCGCAGGCTGTCAGTGCCTGGATCGCGCCGCTGATGGGCATTGACCTGGACAAGCATGACAGCGACTCCTTCTCCCGCATCCTCGCAGGCCATCTCGACGAATAAGGAACAGGAGGGTTGCGCTATGCTGTTTCTGGGCTGTGACAGCGGTTCCACCAAAATCGCATTCTCTGTTGCCGATGACAGCGGCCGCGTCCTGGTCAAAACAGAATTCCCGGCGATCACCCTCTTCCGGGGCGGCGGACCAACCTATGCTGCGGATATGCAGCGCGATGTGCGCAGTGTTCTTTCGCGCGCCGGAATTGAACCCGGCCAGCTGACCTCCGCGGCGTTCGGTCTGACCGGATATGGTGAAAGCGTCACTTCCGTAGAGCAGATGCGGTCAGCCGTTGAAGGCGCGCTTCCCGGTGTCCCCTGCATTCTGGCCAATGACTCTGTGGCCGGCTGGAGCGGTGCGCTGAAAGCATCGCCCGGCATTCATGTCGTCAGCGGCACAGGCTCTGTGGCCTATGGTGAGGACGGCCGCGGCGGTGCTGAGCGCGCAGGCGGCTGGTCCCTTGACTATGGAGATGAGGGCTCCTGTTTCTGGATTGCTGTCCAGGGCTTTAATGCCTTCTTCCGCCAGGCAGACGGGCGAATGCCCCGAACACTCCTGTATGACTACATCATGGATCTGTTCCATCTCAGCGATCCGCTGTTTTTCCCCGGCACACTGGAGAAATGGACGCACGAAGGCAGTGCCGATCAGGTCGCGGCGTTCCAGCGCCATGTGCTCAAACTGGCCCAACTCGGCGATCCTGTGGCACAGTCCATCTATGACCGTGCCGCACAGCAGCTCTCCCTTCTGGTCTCTGCCCTGAAGAGCAGACTGCATTTTGATGAAGGCTGTCCGGTGCGTGTCTCCTGGTCCGGGGGACTGTTCAGGACCGGCGAATGGATCCTTGCGCCTTTCAGAAAATATATTGAGGCTCTGGGCTGTGAGCCCACAACCCCGGCTTACGGCCCGCTGGCCGGCGCTGTGGGCTATGCGGCCAGATCGTCACTCTCCCCGGACCGGGTCAGTGCAGTCATGGCCGCCGTGGACAGCGCTCCCTCTTCCGAGGCATAATGCATTTTCCCCAGCAAGACAAAAGCAGCCATCCAGCGGCTGCTTTTGTCTTGCTTTTCTGTTTTTTGGCCGCGCTTTTCTTCCGGCATCAGGTCTCTGAAGGGGATGTGCGCGTCAGGTGCTTCACCCATTTGTAACTGTTCACCCGGATGAAGGCCGGGATACATTTGAAAATCTGGTCCGAATTGACAATAAACAGAATGACCACAGGCGGCCAGCCCAACAGGAACGCACCGGCCAGGGCCAGCGGATACATGATGAGCTGGGAGATAATATCCAGGTTCATCATGAACCGGGTATCACCGCCCCCGCGGATAATGCCGCTGTTAACCGGCATCTGATAGGACATGGTAAAGATCACCAGTGTCTGGATGTTCATAAAGGCGTTCGCCATCGTCCGGGTTTCGGGAGAGATGCGGTACATGGCGAGCAGCGGGAAGCGGATGATGGTGTAGAGAAGAGCCAGCACGGCGCCGATGATCAGGAAGAGGATCTGCAGCGTCCGGGTGTAATCCTTCACCCTGTCCATTTCACCGGTACCAATCGTCCGGCCGATGATGACGCTCGCCGCAGAGGCTGCGCCGACCGATGTGACCTTCAGCAGCAGAAACAGCGTGGCGCTGATGGACTGCGCGGCAATCGCGCTGTTGTCCATATGCCCCAGGATCATGGTCTGCACCGCATTGGATACGCCCCAGAGAATGGAGGCGGTGATGATGGGAATGCTGACGGTGAGGTAATCCCGGAACATCTGCCGGTCAATGTGCAGGCAGTCCGCCGGCTGCATGCGGAGCTTTTTCTCTTTGCGGAACAGATAATGCGCCACAACCAGGAATTCGATCACGCGCGCCGTCAGCGTGCCGATGGCCGCACCGCGCACACCCATTTCCGGTAGTCCAAAGCGGCCCGGGATCAGCAGGAAATTGATGCCCACATTGATGACCAGCGACAGAATGGACACCTGAAGCGCGATCTTCACGGTCTCCGCGATGCGCATCGTGCTCAGCATGACTGCCGTCAGACCGAAGCACATATACGAAAACCGCATGATCCCGAGATATGCGACACCCTGCGCGGCAATCTCCGCGTCACTCGTAAACAGGCTCAGTGCCCCGTAAGGGAACAGGCTCACCAGAAGAAACAGCAGCAGTGTGATGGCCAGGTTGCACCACAAGCCGATCGCCGCCAGCTTTTTCACCACATCCGGCCTTCGCTGTCCCCAGTACTGGCTGCCCAGCACGATCACGCCGTTGCTGACGCCGTACACCAGCTGCTGGAGCACAAACTGGATCTGGTTGACCGCAGCCACACCCGACAGCGCGCTTTCGCTGTAGGAACCCAGCATAACGTTGTCAGCCAGGTTCACAGACAGGATAACAGCCTGTTCGGCCATCAGCGCCAGGGAGAGCGTGACGAACGATTTGTAGAATGCTTTGTCTTTTGTGAACATAAGGCCACCTGCTTCCGGATGAAATCCGCCACGTATCATAATATCGGATCCTGAATCTGTCAAAGCCCGCATCAGAGAAACAGGACACAGAAATGCCGGCAAACCTGCTGCGGTTCGTCGGCATTTTTGTGTCTGTCTGATGTCTTGTTTTCTTATTCTCCGGCATACCGGATCACATACGGATCTTTTTCCGTCCCGCTGCCCGAGACAATCTCGCACATGGACAGGTCCAGTTTGGCTGCAGGCCGGATGCCGACATTCGGTCGGATCACGCCGCCCCAGGAGAGATGCCCGTTGATACCGACAATCTGCATCTGACGGTTGCCGGGACGCATCGTGGATGTCCAGTAGCAGGAGCCGGTAATGCCCTTCTCCCAGGTCACCATGGGCTTGGACCAGTCATACATTCTCTTGGCCTTCACATAGGGCGTGACATAGGCAACGCGGGCAGGGTTCG